>Ga0184623_10000033_pt1 | contig 46617 bp, 41 predicted proteins | sample PLM1_100_b1_FD_133138 | JGI IMG/M metagenome (GOLD analysis project Ga0184623, IMG submission 133138) | Groundwater sediment microbial communities from an aquifer in East River, Colorado, USA - PLM1_100_b1 | ecosystem: Environmental > Terrestrial > Soil > Riparian zone | place: USA: East River... | reverse complement strand
GGCTTCAGCGCCACGTACATCTCGACGGACCGGCCGCGAAGCTCGTCCACCACTGGGACCGCGGCGGCCTCGGCGATCTCCTCGACGGTGAGGCTCGCCGACTCGAGCTCCTTGGTCCCCAACCGGTGCCCGGCCACGTTGATGACATCATCGACCCGGCCGAGGATCCGGAAGTACCCGTCCGCTGCCTGAACAGCCCCGTCACCCGCCAGGTACGGCCAGTCCCGCCAGTCGGTGCTCTTCTCGTCCCGGCAATACTTCTCGTAGTAGATCTGCACGAACCGCTCGGGCTGGCCCCACACAGTCTGGAAGATGCCGGGCCAGGGGTTGCGGATGCAGATGTTGCCGGCCAGGCCGCTGCCGGCCTCGACCACGTTGCGGTCTTCGTCGTAGATCACGGGGTAGACCCCGAGCACCCCCGGCCCGCAGCTGCCGGGCTTCATCGGCTGCAGCGCGGGCAGGGTGCTGCCCAGGAAGCCGCCGTTCTCGGTCTGCCACCAGGTGTCCACGATGACCGCTTCGCCCTTGCCGACTGTGTCGTGGTACCAGCGCCAAACGTCCGGCTCGATCGGCTCGCCCACGGTCGTCATGTGTTTGAAGTGGTAGTTGTACTTCGCCGGCTCGTCCGGACCGAGTTTGCGCAGCATGCGGATCGTCGTGGGCGCGGTGTGGAAGATGTTCACCCCGAGGCGCTCCGCGATCCGCCAGGGCCGGCCGGGGTCGGGATAGGTGGGCACGCCCTCATACATCACGCTCGTCGTCCCTAGCGACAGGGGGCCGTAGACGATGTAGGAGTGCCCGGTGATCCACCCGATGTCGGCGAAGCACCAGTACGTGTCCTCGGGGTGGATGTCCTGGTAGTACTTCGACGTACCGGTGACGTAGGCGAGGTATCCGCCCGTGCTGTGCTGGCACCCCTTCGGCCGGGCTGTCGTGCCGCTGGTGTACATGAGGAACAGGGGCGCTTCGGCGGGCATGGAGACCGGCTCGACCACTTTCCCGCGGTACTCCTTCAGGAGCTCGTCGACGAAGAAATCGCGGCCCTCCACCATGGGACTCGCTGACGCGTACTGGCCGGGGTGCCGCTGCCACACGAGTACCTTGTCGACCTCGAAGCCGAGTCCGCGGGCCGTCGCCACCGCCTCGTCGGCCTTGGCCTTGTGGTCGATCAACTCACCGTTGCGGTAGTAGCCGTCCATCGTCACCAGGATGCTGCTTCGCGCATCGGCGATCCGATCTCCGCACGCGGCACCGCTGAACCCGCCGAACACCTCGGAGTGGATGACGCCGAGGCGGGCGCAGGCCAGCATGGAGACAGGCAACTCGGGGACCATCGGCAGGTGGAAGGTCACCCGGTCGCCGACGCTCACGCGGCAGAAGTCGCGCAAGAGAGCGGCGAACTCGTTCACCCGGCGGTAGAGCTCCTGGTAGGTGATCGCCTTGGTGTCCTCGGACTCCGGCTCCGGTACCCAGATGAAAGCCGCCTTGTTGCCGCGCGCCGCCAGGTGGCGATCCACGCAGTTGTAGCAGGCGTTCAACCGGCCACCGACGAACCACTGCCAGAACGGTGGGTTGCTGGTGTCCAGCGTCGTATGCCAGTAGGCGTCCCACGTGAGCAGGTCCGCGTACTCCTTGAAACACTCCGGGAAATGGTCCTCGCTGAATCGCTCGAAGATCGCCGGGTCGGCCGCGTTCGCCTGGCCGATGAACCTGGCCGGCGGGTGGTAATACTCCTCCTCGCGCCAGTGAACGGCGATCTGCGCCTCGGAGACCGGCGCCCCCTGTCCTGCAGTCATTTGCTCGACCTCCCGCCGGAAGACGGCTATGAAGTGCGGATCAAAGTGCCGGCGCTAGCCTGCGAGCAGCCCTGCGCAGACACCGAACTCGCGCAGCTCTGCACCGATTGCGGCCTCGCGGGCGAAAGCCACCGAGTCGCCCTTTGCTAGCGAGTCCCAGCACATGCCATCGGTCAACTCCAAGGCGTGCACCGCCACGGCGGACAGTGCCGTGATCGGCCGGGTCTCCGCCTCGTGACGCAGATACGCGACATCACGCGCTGACGCCTGATTCGTCGCCACGGCCTGGAGCCGCGCCAGGATCAGCGACAGTTCACCGGCGAGGTACTGCTGCGTCATGCCGCCCCACCTCCCAGATCCTGGGAGAACTTCATCTTATCGCTGCAGGACCGCGTCAACCCCACGGATCGTCGGTTGGATGGATCGGTGCTGGCGCCCGCATATGAGGCGGTTCGTCGTGGCGGCGGTGCTCGCCGTCGGGCTGGTGTTGACCGGCTGTTGTGACAGCGACCGTCCGCCGGGCGCTCCACCGGCGGCCACCACGAGCCCGATCGACGAACCGACGCCGCCACAGCACGTCCACAGTGCCGTCGATGTGGGTCCCGAGCTGCCGGTCGTCGCTCTGGGCTGGATTACCGCCAATTCTCAGCGTGTCAGAGTCGTGCTGGTGGAGCAGAATTCCTAATAAGCGTTCTCGGCGGCGTGCCGGGCCGACATCCCTGGAGATCGGGTCCATCGTGAGGTCCGGCCGCGGCGCCAAGTCGCTCCTTGACCCGTCCATCAGGGAGGGCGTATCTCGGCGTGGAGAGAGCCGAGTTCCGGGACCCGCCCGTGCCGGCCCCGGCCTTGAAACTGTCGGATCCCCGGGCTGAGGGTTCGTCCCCGATCCCGGCACCTGTACGGAGGCAGTCAATGAAGACGTACCCGTCCAGCCGGACCAGGGCACTGGCCATCTTCGCGGCGGCGGCGCTCGCCCTTACCGCATGCGGCGACAACGACTCGGACACCTCTTCGACCAAGCCGGAGACCAAAACCACAGTCGACAAGGCGCTCGCCGACAAGGTGCCTGAGGCGATCAAGAGCGACGGCACGATCAAGGTCGGCACCGACTCCACCTACGCGCCGAGTGAGTTTCTCGACAAGGACGGCAAGACCGTCATCGGCTTCGATGTCGACCTCTTCAACATGGTCGCAGCGAAGCTGGGACTGAAGACCGAGTACGTTTCGGGCAAGTTTGCCGACATCATCCCGGGCGTCCAGTCCGGTAAGTACGAGATTGGCATGTCTTCGTTCACGATCAACAATGAACGCAAGAAGGTCGTCAACATGGTCAGTTACTACTCGGCCGGAACTCAGTGGGCGACCAAAAAGGGTAATCCGGCTCAGGTCGACCCCAACAACGCCTGCGGCAAGAAGGTGGCGGTGCAGACCGACACGGTTCAGCAGACCGAGGACCTGCCCGTCAAGCAGAAGGCCTGCACCGGAGGCGGCAAGTCCAAGATCACGATCGACTCGTACCAGTCCCAGGCCGATGCGACCAGCGCCGTCGTGACCGGTAAGGACGACGCGATGCTCGCCGACTCGCCGGTGGCCGCCTACGCGGTGAAGCAGACCAATGGCCAGCTTGAGACGCTCGGCGAGATCTATGACTCCGCGCCGTACGGATACGCGGTCAAGAAGGAGGAGACCGACTTCGCGCAGGCGGTCGCGGATGCGGTGAAGGCGCTCATCGCCGACGGCAGCTACAAGAAGTCCCTGGAAAAGTGGGGCGTCGAGGCCGGCGCCATCGACGCGCCCGCGCTGAACCCCTGATCGTGTCCCAACTCTGGGACATGGCCGACTCGAGGTCGTCATGACGCAAACCACGACAGAGGAGCGGGCACAGCCTGAGGCGATCAAGGCCGTACCCGTCCGTCACCCCGGCCGCTGGATCGCCGTCGCCATCGTCGCGTTACTCACCGCGATGTTCATCCATATGCTGGTGACGAACAAGGCGTTCCAGTGGCGATTCATGTTCGACAACGCGCTCACGGAGCCGGTGCTCGTGGGCGCACGCACGACGCTGATCGTCACGATCGTTTCGATGGCGATCGGCGTCGCGCTCGGCATCGTCATCGCGGTCGCGCGACTCTCCCCGAACCCGGTCGTCTCAAGCGCCGCCTGGCTCTATACCTGGTTCTTCCGAGCCGTGCCGCGGCTGGTGCTGATGATCCTGTTCGGGAACTTCGGAATCCTCTACTCCAGGTACGAGTTCGGCATCCCGTTCGACCGCCAGATCGGCGAACTGCTCGGCATCACCTTCGACGGCCGGTTCGCCGGCCTGAGCGCCCGCGACCTGGTCACAGGTGTAGTGGCCGGCACGGCTGGGCTGGCGCTGTCGGAGGCGGCATACATGGCGGAGATCGTCCGCGCGGGCATCCAGTCCGTCGATCCCGGCCAGACGGAGGCCGCGCAGGCACTCGGGATGAGCCGCATCCAGGTGCTCCGCCGGATCGTGCTACCGCAGGCGATGCGGGTGATCGTGCCGCCGACCGGCAACGAGACGATCGCGATGCTCAAGGACACCTCCTTGCTGGCGTTCGTCCCTGCCTCGGACCTGTTCTTCCAGCTCCAAGCGGTCGGCAATCGGACGTTCCAAATCTTCCCGATGCTCGTCGCCGCGTGCCTGTGGTACCTGGCGATGACCAGCGTGCTGATGGTGGGGCAGTATTTCCTGGAGCGATACTTCGGTCGCGGGTTCAGCGGGCGGGCGCCGCGTACCAAGGGAGCACCCTCAGTTGTTGGAGGCAGCCATGGTGTCTGAACCGATCGAGTCGGGCGCGGCTTCGGCGGCAACTGCGCCGGCGCCACCCCCGATGGTCAAGGCCGAGGAGGTCCACAAGAAGTTCGCGAGCCTGGAGGTACTCAAGGGCATCAATCTGGAGGTGGCGCCGCGCGAAGTGATGTGCGTCATCGGGCCGTCCGGATCGGGCAAGTCGACGTTCCTCCGATGCATCAACCACCTGGAGAAGATCGACGCCGGCCGGCTCTGGGTCGACGGCCAGCTGGTCGGCTACCGGGAGCGCGGCGGCAAGCTGCACGAGTTGCGTGACTCCGAGGTAGCCGCGCAGCGCCGCGACATCGGCATGGTGTTCCAGCGGTTCAACCTGTTCCCACACATGACCGTGCTGGAGAACGTCATGGAGGCACCCTGGCGGGTCAGGCGGGAGCGGAAGGGCGTGGTTCGCGATCGGTCCCTCACGATGCTCGACCGCGTGGGGCTTGGCGAAAAGACGAACTACTACCCCGCGCAGCTCTCCGGTGGTCAGCAGCAGCGGGTCGCGATTGCCCGGGCGCTGGCCATGCAGCCCAAGCTGATGCTCTTCGACGAGCCGACCTCCGCGCTCGACCCAGAGCTCGTCGGCGAGGTGCTCGACGTCATGAAGGGGCTCGCGCTGGACGGCATGACAATGGTGGTCGTCACCCACGAGATGGGGTTCGCCCGCGAGGTCGGCGACACGTTGGTCTTCATGGATGACGGCGTCGTGGTCGAGGCCGGCCACCCGCGTGAGGTGCTAACCAACCCGCAGCACACCCGCACCCAGGCGTTCCTCTCGAAGGTGCTCTGACCGGATCGAGTTGCGGCGGCGGGTTGACCCTGACGCCGCCGCAGTTCCGGACCTTGGTCGTCCTGGCCTCTCGCGGGCCGATGAAGCTGGTGGCCTTCGCTGAACGCTGGCGCTGCGCGAGCCGCTCACCGGGCATCATGGCCTCATGGCTCAACCCTCCCCCGCCCACGCGGGACTCCACGGCGCCGGCGGCCAGACCGCCCCGCAGGAAACCGCCATCCACAGTGCCGAGCTGCGCCTGTCGGGTCGGATGCTCCCCCTGATCAGCCCCGCCCGCCTGTACGTGTGCGGGATCACTCCGTACGACGTCACGCATCTGGGGCACGCCGCGACCTTCATCTGGTCCGACGTCGCCGCGTCGGTGCTGCGTATGGCCGGCGTCGACGTCACGACCTGCCGCAACGTCACCGACGTCGACGACGTACTGACCCGCGCCGCGGACGCGCGTGGGCGCGACTACGACGAGTTCGCCCTCTACCAGGAGTACCTGTTCGAAAGAGACATGGCCGCCCTGCGGGTACACCCGCCCACGCACGAACCACGGGCCCGCCACCACGTCCTCCAGGTCCAGCAGCTCGCCGCCGCGCTGCTCGCCAGCGGACACGCCTACCAGCGCGAAGGGCACGTCTACTTCCGCGGCGCGGAGCTGGTTACGCGGGCCGGACTGACTCCCCAGCAGGCTCTCGCCCTGTCCGCCGAGTACGGCGACAATCCCGACGACCCGCTACGCGACGATCCATTCGACGTCCCCGTGTGGCGCCCGTCCACCGACAAGCAGCCCGCGTGGCTCAGCCCATGGGGGCGAGGCCGGCCAGGCTGGCACGCCGAATGCGCCGCCATGGCCATCTCCATGCTCGGCGCCAGCATCGACATCCTCGCCGGCGGCGAGGACCTCCGCTTCCCGCACCACGCCTACCAGGCCGCCATGGTCGAGGCAGCAAGCTCGGTGGCCCCCTTCGCCCGCGGCCACCTGCACGTCGGCGCGGTGCACAAGGACGGCGCGAAAATGGCGAAGACCACCGGCAACCTCACCCTCGTCGCCGACCTGCTCCGCGACCACCCACCCGCCGCGGTACGCCTGCTCGTCCTCAACCGGCCCTGGCACGCACGCTGGGACTACCAGGCAGGCGACCTCGACACTGCGGCTAGCACACTCGAAAATCTCTACACTGCGGCCGGTCGGCCCGACACCTCCCCCGCGGCCACCGCCGCCGTGACCGCCGCACTTCTCAACAACTTCGACGTCCCCCAAGCCACAGCGATCGCCCGCGACGAAGGCGGCGAAGCCGCCCGTCTCCTGTTGCGCGTCCTCTCACTCGCCTGACCATGCACCGGCAGCGTCCGGGATGCCCGCGGTCGTGGTGCCTCCGTCACGCATCAGGCGCACGGCGGTCGTCCCCATGCCAACGGCCGGACTCTGACCCGCCCGGCGGCAAGAACCACACGCCGCGGGCGCGCGGGACAGGCCGGAAGCCCCTTGCCTGCCGTCGTCGTTGGTGTTGTGCTCACGACAGGAACGGTGCGGCGACGGGGGGCCCGCGGGCTATCCGGTTCGCGGCGACGTGACCGCGCGCTTCCACTCGTGACGTGAGGACCGAGCCAGAGGCGGTGTCGGGTGGACGTACTCGTCGAGGACCGGCCCGGAACCGATCCGGTAGCCAACCTGGCGTTGGAGGAGGCCCTGGTCAGGGCCGCCCCGGAACGTGCGCTGCTGCGGGTCTGGCAGAACAGCACGTGCGTTGTCGTGGGCCGGGGCCAGCGGGTGGACCGGGAAGTCGACCTCGCGGCGTGCCGTCACGACAGCGTCCCTGTGCTGCGTCGGGCCAGCGGTGGCGGCACCGTCTACCACGACCTGGGGAACCTCAACGTGACCCTCGTCGCGCCCGGACGCCGCCCTGAGCTCCTGCGGGAGTTGGCGCGGCTACTGACCGATGCCATCCGGGAGCTGGGCCTCGAAGCCACGATCGGCGAACGAGGCGTCTTCGTCGGCTCGCGCAAGGTGTCCGGACTCGCCATGCAGGTGACGGGGACCGGGACGCTTGCCCACGCCACACTTCTTGTCACCACGCGCGCTCCGCTCGTCGGCGCCTACCTGACAGCCGCACCCCCGGACTCGCACCCGTTGGACTCGCGGCGAGCGTCCGTGGCGCCGCTCCGCGCCCACGAGCCCACCGTCGACATCGAGTCAGCCACGGCAGCCGTCCGCCTCGTGGCCGCCACCTACCACGGACCGTCGCTCCCCCGCCTTCTTCGCGCCACCGAGCGCCACTGGCAGGCGCGGCTGCTGCACGAACGCTACGACCACCCCTCATGGCATCTGACCGGCCGACCAAGGGAGGCATCATGGACGACAAGACCCGCCTCGACCTCTACCGCGTGATGGTGCTCAGTCGCGCCTTCGAGGAGGCGATCCTCCGCGAATACCACGCGGACAAGAAACCCGCCTTCGACATCGGGGCCGGACTGGTCCCAGGCGAGATGCACCTGTCGGCCGGCCAGGAGCCGGTTGCTGCCGGCGTGTGCGCGCACTTGCGGCGTGACGATGCCGTGACCGCCACCCACCGCCCGCACCACATCGCGATCGCTCACGGCATGGACCTGGACCGGCTGGCCGCGGAGATCTTCGGCCGCGAAACCGGCTTCGGGCGCGGGCGCGGCGGGCACATGCACCTGTTCGACCCGGAGACCCATTTCTCCTGCTCGGGCATCATCGCCGAAGGGCTGCCGCCCGCGCTCGGGCAGGCGTTCGCCTTCCAGCGCCGGGGCAGCGACCAGGTGGCCGTGGCGTTCACCGGTGAAGGCGCGGCAAACCAGGGCGCGTTCCACGAGTCGCTCAACCTGGCGGCGTTGTGGCGCCTGCCCGTGGTGTTCGTGGTCGAGGACAACGACTGGGCGATCTCGGTGCCCCGCTCGGCGTCGACGGCCATCCCGTCCAACGCCGACCGGGCCGCAGCCTACGGCATGCCCGGGCAGCGCATCGCGGACAACGACGTCGAGGCCGTGTACACCGCGGCCGGCGAGGCGGTGGGCCGCGCCCGCGCCGGGGAAGGGCCGACGCTGCTCGAGGTGCACACCCTGCGGCTGTGGGGTCATTTCGAGGGCGACGCGCAAGGCTACCGGCCCGACCTCCCTGAGGTGCCGGGCCGCGACCCGATCCCCGCGTACGCGCGGTTCCTGCGCGAGTCCGGAATCCTCGACGAGGACCAGTTCCGCCACGTCAAGGAGGAAGCGACGGCGCGCGTCGAACGGGCCGTCGACTTCGCCAAGAGCAGCCCCGAGCCGGCGCCGGAGACGGCGCTGCAGCACGTCTTCGCGGAAGGAGCAGGCAGATGAGCCTCACCGAGTCCCCCACCATGCCGGCCCAGCCCACGGCGCACCGGCTCACCACCGCGCGGGCGATGGTCGAGGGTATCGCCCAGGAGATGGACCGCGACCCGGGCGTCGTCGTCCTCGGCGAGGATGTCGGCAAGTACGGCGGCATCTTCAGCTCGACGGCGGGACTGCTTGACCGGTTCGGCCCGGACCGGGTCCTCGACACGCCGATCTCCGAGACCGCGTTCATCGGGCTCGGCATCGGCGCTGCCGTGGAAGGCATGCGCCCGATCGTGGAGCTGATGTTCGCCGACTTCTTCGGCGTGTGCATGGACCAGATCTACAACCACATGGCGAAGATCCATTTCGAGTCCGGTGGAAACGTACGAGTGCCCATGGTGCTGATGACCGCCGTCGGCGGCGGCTACTCCGACGCCGCGCAGCACTCGCAGTGCCTGTGGGGCACGTTCGCGCACCTGCCTGGCATGAAGGTCGTCGTCCCGAGCAATCCGGCGGATGCGAAAGGGCTGATGATCTCGGCGATCCGCGACGACAACCCGGTTGTCTACATGTTCCACAAGGGCGTCATGGGCCTGCCGTGGATGGCCAAGAACCCGCGTGCGATCGCCGAGGTGCCTGAGGCTGAGTACGAGACGCCGATCGGCAAGGCGGCGGTGGCCCGCTCGGGTCAGGACGCGACCGTGGTCACGCTGTCGCTGTCGGTCCACCACGCGCTTGACGTCGCCGACGAACTCGCCGTCAACGGTGTGGACCTCGAGGTGCTGGATCTACGCAGCCTCGTGCCGCTGGACCGCGAGGCGATCCTCACCTCAGTGGCCAAGACCGGTCGGCTGCTCGTCGTGGACGAGGACTACCAGTCCTTCGGGCTGTCCGGTGAGGTCGCCACCACCGTGGCCGAGCACGACCCGACCCTGCTCAGGGCGCCGGTACGGCGCGTCGCTGTACAGGACGTGCCGATCCCCTACGCCCGGCCGCTCGAACAGGCGGTGCTCCCAACCAGGGCGCGGATCAGAGCCGCGGCGCTGGAGCTCGTCCGCCGATGACAGAAGTCCTCTTCCCCCGGCTGTCGCAGGAACATCCGGATGCCGAGGGCGCGCTGGCCACGTGGTTCGTCGCGAACGGCGACCACGTGGCCGAAGGGCAACTCATCGCTGAGGTCATGGTCGACAAGGTCTCGGGTGAAGTGACCGCCCCGGCGGCCGGCCGGATCCACCTCCTCGTTGCGGAGGAGCAGACCGCCCGGCAGGGAGACGCGATCGCTCAAGTCGACTGAGCCGACTGTCGCAGGCTGGGCCTAACTACCTGAGCTGGCGGTCCCGCCGGCCCTGCCGGTCAGGCTCCTCGTTGTGCTGAGATAGAGAGGTAAGCGACACCAGCACGCGAGGAGGCGATCGCTATGGCAGCGATCGAGAAGCGTGGCAGGACGATGTTTCCGGACCTGTTCGACTGGCTGGAGGACTTCCCCCGCCCGGCGTTCCGGCCGTTCAGCGAGGTCCAGCTGATCCGGGTGGAGGACTACGAGGAGGGCGGCCGGTATGTGATGCGGGCTGAGCTGCCCGGCATCGACCCGGACAAGGATGTCCAGATCACCGTCGAGGACGGCATGCTCACCGTCCACGGCGAGCGGCGTTCGGAGACCAAGGACAAGCACCGCTCGGAGTTCCGTTACGGCGCGTTCAGCCGCACCGTCCGGCTGCCCAAGGGCGCCGATGCCGACGACGTCACGGCCACCTACAACAACGGCGTCTTGACCGTCAGCGTCGGTATGAAGGAACAGAAGGAGGAAGCCAAGCACATCGCCATCGCGAAGGAGTGACGCTCCGCGGAACCTACCGCCAAGGTGGCTGACCGGACGAGACGATCCGGTGCTGCGCCTCCGCCGTCCGGCCAGCTACCAGCTTTGCGCCCGACCTCGACAGCTACTGGCCCACCCTCCCGTCGATCCGCTCGCGCAGCAGGTCGGCGTGACCGTCGGGCGCCTCGGCCACGAACCGATCCGTGAACGCGACCTCAGCCCGCCACACCTCCCACGCCTCGGCGACAACCTCGGGATCGGGCACCGCACCGTCGAAATCACCGTCGGGGTCAGTGTCGGAGTAGAAATGCGGCGGCGCGTCCAGCCCAGCCAACCTCTCCCGGAACCAGGAGCGCTCCACCTCGGCCATGTGCCGCACCAACCCCAGCAGCGACAACGTGGAAGGCTCCACGGAGCGACGGGCCAGGTCAGCGGCGTCAAGACCGGAGCACTTCAGCTCCAGCGTCAGGCGCTGACAACGCAGGAACTCAACGAGCGTGGCGCGCTCGTCGCCCAGGCTCGGTCCGTCTTCCCGTGGATCGTCTTCGGCATCGACGAACATGTCGGCTCTTCTGCTCGGGCCGCTCATACCCGCAATCATCCCCGCGCCGCGCAGAGATCCACCACACATTTCCGGTACCGCCCGTCGGGCCATAAACAGGCCGGGAGCCGGGATGGAGGCCGAACGTCGCGATCTTTCCGTTGGAAGTCGCGGGGAGGAGAATCACGGGTTGTGGGGCCTCGGCGTCGGAATGTGTTCGCACCGATCGGTGCGGTCGTGCTGGCAGCCGTTCCGGCATTGATTGCCTGGTCCATCAACACCGGCTGGAGCACCCAGGGCGCGGTAACGCTGGGCGCCTTGTACGCCCTGCCGTCCCTTCCAATGCTGGTCCTGATGAATTCGGGAGTGCGGTGAAGCGCCGTCGCGGGGCTGCGGCGCAGGTCGATCTGCAGGGCGCTCAGGGCGTCCAGGTCGGCGACCGCAATGTGCAGAACATCCACTTCCACGGGCAGGCCGGAAAGCCGCCGCCTCTCGTGGTGGCGGCTGACCGGCTCGCGGACGTCACGCGCACCACGTGGCTGGCCGAAGCCAGAAGCCGGGGAATCGTCACGCCAGCGCCGGCGATGGTCCGATGGCGGTGGGGGCCGGCTGATGTCGGGGCTGGCGTTGGGGAGGTGAGTGCCTCCGCGGTGCCGGGCGTGGTCCCGCGGCCCTTACCCGACCCCGCCCTCACCCAAGACCCGGGCCGGACGGCCCTGGTGCTGGGGTCGGGGGTGGTGACCCGTCTGCATGACGAGGTCTATGCCCGGTTGCCACATGGGCGGCTGGTGCTGCTGGGGGGCCCGGGTGCTGGCAAGACCGGCGCGATGATCCTGCTCGTCCTCGCCGCCCTCCACCACCGCGACACCGTGCCCGAATCCCGGCGCGGGCAGGTGCCGGTCCCGGTGTGGCTAACCCTGGGCGGGTGGGACCCCACGACCACGTCACTGCGGGAGTGGGCCGTGGCCACCCTGGTTCGCGACCATCCCTACCTGCGTTCCCGCGAGTACGGACCCGACGCAGCCGGCGAGCTGCTGCGAGGCGGAAAGGTCGCGCTGTTCCTGGACGGCCTGGACGAGATGCCTCCCGCCGTGCGCAGCAAAGCCCTAACGCGCCTGGACCAAGAGGCGACCAGCGAAAGGATCGTGCTCACCAGCCGTCCCGACGAGTACCGGCAAGCGTTGGCCGAGGGGCGTCTGCACAACGCCGCCGTCATCGAGGTCCGACCGGTCCGTCCCCGCGCGGCCGCTGATTACCTGATCCGAGACCAGGTCGGCGAGCAGCGCGGTCGGTGGGAACGGGTCGCCCGCTACCTGCAGGACCACCCCGACAGCGTCGCCGCACGGGCCCTGGACAACCCGCTGACGTTGTCCCTGGCCCGGTCCACCTACCAGAGCCAGGACCCGACCGAACTGACCGTCCCGGACCGGTTCCCGACCGTGCAGACCCTGCGCGGACACCTCATCGACCGCGTCCTGATCACCGCGTACCCCGACGATCGTCAGCGTGCCCGCGCCAGCCGGTGGCTGTCGTGGATCGCCCATCACATGGGCACCAGCCGCGACCTGGCCTGGTGGCAGATCCCCGGCTGGATCCCCCGATGGCAACTGACGCTCATCACCACGCTCACCGCCGTGCTCACGGCCGTGATTGCCAGCACGCTCGCGGTGGCCCTCTTGGATGCATTCTTCGCCTTCGTCTACCGCGAATCTGCTGGCGGCTACCAACCGAGCCTCTTGCAGTCTTACGGGCCTGGGTTCGGGTTCGTGGTCGGGATCGCGCTCGTAATCATGTCCAGGCTCGTCGCCCGGCGAGTGTCCAGGCTGTCCGCCGAGCCCGTCAGGCTTCGTCCCCGCTGGCCTCGACCTGGTGAGTTCGCTCGGCTCGCCCGTGTCGTCGGCGCACCAGCGGCTGTGATCGGAATAACGGTCGGACTGGCCCGTCTCGCGTCAGCGGCCAGGTCCGCAGTCGGTCTGGCGATCACCGACGGGCTCACCGCCCATGTCGTGGCCGTGGACGGTGCGGCTGTCGTCAACGCTCTCCGGGACCTGCTCGTGGTGGCGCCGATCGTCGGGGTCCCGGTGGGGGTCGTGTTCGGTCTCTATGACCTCTGGAGAGTCCCGGTGGCACCAGAGGCGGCATCCAGTCCGAGGACCACCTATCTCGAAGATCGCCGAACAAGCATCCGGGTCAGCGTCGCGGTCGCGCTCGCGGCCGGGCTCGTTTCCGGGTTCGCGGGCGGTATGGGTCCTGAAGTCTTCGACGGGGTCCTGGTGGGGATCGTGGTGTACCTCGTGGGGCGGCTCGTGTTCGGGTTGGGTGCCGTCCTCGGCCGGGCCGAACGCGTGCTCAGCCGGAGTGTGCGGCGGGTGCGCTTTGTCCGCCTGCTCGAGGACGCCCTGCAACGGCAGGTCCTGCGTCAAGCCGGCTCGGTCTACCAGTTCCGGCACGCCGAGCTTCAAGACCACCTGGCGAGGCAGTACCAGTCCCAGCACAACGTCCAGCCGATCGAACCGGCCATTCTTCGCGCCCCTCGGAGACTTTCCCTGCCCCGAACCCGCCGCAGCTGGGCACTAGCCGTGATCACGGTGGTCGCCCTGCTCACCACGGTCGTCGTCGTCGCGAAACCCACCATCACCGCCTTGATTCACCCGGACCACATCACGCTCACCCACACCAGCTCGGTCTCCACGCTGGCGTTCAGCCCCGACGGACGCCTGCTCGCCTGCGGCGGCGCCGACAAGACGGTGCTGTGGGACGTGGCTACCGGTAGGACCACCAGAACCCTCACCGGCGGCGCAGAGGTGGCGTTCAGCCCCGACAGGAAGACCGTGGCAACCGGCGGCACCGATGCGACGGTGCGGTGGTGGGACGTGGCCACCGGTAAGACCATCAGAACCCTCCCTGTCGAGACCGACGGACAAGTCTTGGCGTTCAGCCCGGACAGGAAGACCCTGGTCACCGGCGACTACGCCAGCGGCACGGTGCGGTTGTGGGACCTGGCCACCGGCAGGACCACCGCCACCCTGTCTTTCGACAAGGAGACAGGAGCCGGCGACTACGACCTCGTCCTGGCGTTCAGTCCGGACGGAAGGACCCTGGCCACCAACGTCGGCGGCGGGACGGTGCGGTTGTCGGACGTGGCCACGGGCAGGACCACCAGAACTCTCCCTGTCGAGACCAACGGCATGTTGGCGTTCAGCCCGGACGGGAAGACCCTGGCCGGTGGCATCGTCGGCGGGGTGCGGTGGTGGGACGTGGCCACCGGCGCGACCACCAGAACCCTCCCTGTCGAGGCCGACGCCGAAATCTTGGCGTTCAGTCTGGACGGGAAGACCCTGGCCGGTGGCATCGTCGGCGGGGTGCGGTTGTGGGACGTGGCCACGGGCAGGACCACCAGAACCCTCGCCGGCCCCCGCGGCGCCGAGACGGCCACCAGCGTCGCGTTCAGCCCGGACGGGAAGACCCTGGCCACCGGATGGACCGATGATCGAGTGCGGTTGTGGGACCTGACCAGCCTCCCCACGCCGTGATGCGCCTACCGTGACAACGCCCGAGTCCATCTGCTGGTTGGCGTTCCGCCCGCGTAACGTGACCGGAATACTGCAAAGGGGTGACCGTCGCACAGGGCGAGGGACCTCTTGGGAGGGATGGCTGCGGCGATGGAACCGATCTCGCTGATCCTCGGTGCATTGCTCGCGGGTGCTACGAAGGGCGTCGGTGAGGCTGCTGGCACGGCGATCAAGGACGCATATGCCGGGCTGCGCGACGCGCTCAAACGCAAGCTGGCGAGCAAGCCTGCAGCGCAGAGCGCGCTGGAGGAGTACGCGGGCGACCCTGAGGAATGGCGTGACTTGCTGGCGAAGTACTTGCAGCAAGCCGGCGCCGACACGGATCCGGTGATCGTGGAGGCCGCCGAGGTCGTCATGGGCGAGATCGACCCTGATGGTGCTCGCGCGGGAAAGTACGACGTCGACTTGCGCGGCGCGCAAGGCGTTCAGGTGGGCGACGGCAACACGCAGACGAACACGTTCACGAGCCCGCCCGCCAGGTAATAGCGGAGTCGGCGAAGAACTCCGCCAGCACTGGTGCGAGTACCTCGGGGGGCACGACGTGTTCCTGGCCCTCCAGGACACTGTGCCGTCCGTGCGGCAGGCCGTCCGCGACCTGCCTGCCCATGTCGATCATCCACGCGGGGCTCGCCCCGCCACACAGAACGAGGGCGGGGACGGTCACGGCGCCGAGCAGGTCAGCCGGGATCGTGCCGCCCCTGCTGCTGTCGCCCATGATCTCGGAGTCGTAGGCGAGCGTGTGCGCGTTCGCCTCCATCCCCGCCCACCATGGCTCGGTGCGCATCTGGTCGACCAACTCCGGCGGCATACCCGTGATCGTTATGAACAGCGTGAGCGCGTCGCCCTTGCGGCCCTCGGCCAGGATGGCCTTGAGTTTCTCGGCGTACTCCCGCGAGATCCGCCGCTCCTCCTCGCCGTGGGGCACGAACGGCGGCTCGTGCAGAACGAGCTTGGCAATGGGCAGACCGCGCGCCGCCGCGTGCAGGACGAGACCGGCGCCGGAGGAATGGCCGTACACCGACGCGGTCCCCCCGGCCTCGGCGATGAGCGCGCCAAGGTCTTCGATCTCACGTTCGACCGCGTACGGTGCCGTGTCACCGCTGTCGCCCCGCCCCCGACGGTCGTAGTTGATCACCGCGAAATGCCGCGCCAGCTCCTCGGCGAGCGTGCGGGTCATCGCCCGGTCGCAGGTTGCCCCGCCCACCACGATGACCGGCTGGCCGTCGCCGAAGCGCTCGTAGGCGATGGGGGTGCCGTCCGCCGAGGTCACCTTGTTCATGATGCGTACCTCTCTGCTTCGGCACCCCTGCGGGCACCTCTCATAGGGGATGTAGAAGCTGCGGAACTGGTTTCGACATGGTGGGTGAGAGAGTTTTCGAGACCTATGGAGGCACTGGTGAAGTTCCTGATCCTGATCTACAGCAACCCGACATTCCTCAAGGTCTGGGAGGGACTCTCCGACGCCCAGCGTCTGGAGCTCGGGCGTGGTCATCTCGCCCTCACCGAAAGCCTCGCCGCATCGGGTGAACTGGTCGTGTCGGAAGGCCTGGCCGATCCGTCGCTGGCCAAGCGCGTCTCGGTACGCGACGGCCGCACGATCACCTCCGACGGACCGTTCGCCGAGGTGAAGGAGCATCTGGCCGGCTTCTACCTCGTCGAGTGCGACAGCATCGAGCGCGCGATCGAACACGCCGCGCGGGTACCGGACGCCGCGTACAGCGAGGTCGAGGTGCGGCCGGTCCTGGATCTCAGCGGGCTGGAAATGTGAGCACAGCAGTGACCAAGCGCGCGGCGAGCAGAGGAGGAGCCGATGACCACGATCGTTCTGGTGCCCGGAGCGTGGCTTGGTGCCTGGGCCTGGGAGGGCGTCACGGCGGCGCTGCGCGAGGCAGGGCACGATGTGCGCCCGCTGACGCTGACCGGATTGGCGGACCGAGCCGACGAGGCCACGCCCGATGTCGACCTCGACACCCATGTAGCAGACATTGTCGACCTGGTTGAGAGCGAGGATCTGCGCGACGTCATCCTGGTGGGGCACAGCTATGGCGGCATGCCTGTCTCGGTCGCCGCCAGGCCACTCGCGGAACGGCTCGCGGCTGTCGTCTATGTCGATAGTGGACAGCTGCCGGAGGGACTGTCGCAGCTGGACACCAACCCACCCGAGGCACAGGCGCAGATCCGGGCGGCGGCGGCCGAGACGGGCCTGGTGGCGCCGCCTGCGTTCGATCCGGCTGAGGATCCGGTGAACTTGGCGGGGCTGGACGCCGCAGCGCTGCGTGCCATGCGGGATGGCGCGACGCCGCATCCGTTCGCCTCGATGGCTCAACCACTCCGGTACCGCCCGGCGGCGCGTGCCGTCGCCACCGCGCTTGTCGCCTGCACGTTTCCGGAGGAGCAGGTACGGACGATGATCAAGGCCGGCCACCCGTTCTTCGCGGCATTGGCCGACGCGGAGGTGATCAGCTTGCCGACGGGCCACTGGCCGATGTTCAGCGAGCCGGCACGTCTGGCCGCCGTCCTCGACGACATCGCCCAACGCTCGACCGGCCACTGACCTGGAGGCAGGAGAAAACGTCGCCCGTCCGGTCAGGCGTGCGGCCCGTGGTGTCCCGGCAGCACCGTGGTCCGCGAGGATTCCGCGTACGGACCGCTTCACTCACAGCAAATTCCCACCCGTTCCCGCACGCCTGACATGGTGAGTCTCTACCCGCCCGGTGTTGGCCGTCGGCAGGAAAGGTCCGCAGGTTGGCGGGCGGAGCTAGCGTCGAAGTATGAGTACCCCAATGACGGTCGAATCCGCTGACGGAACGCTGATCGGATTCGACAGGCTCGGCGCCGGACCGGGGATGGTGCTGGTCCACGGCGGGACGGTGGACCGCACCAGCTGGGCGCCGGTACTGCGGCAACTCGCGGAGCGGTTCACCCTGCACGTCGTCGACCGGCGGGGGCGAGGGCTCAGCGCGCGGGAGAACGGCCCCTACGCGATCGAGCGTGAAGGCGAGGACATCGCCGCTGTCGCGGAAGCCGCAGGACGGGATGTGTGCGTCGTCGGCCATTCATACGGGGCGTTGTGCGGGCTGGAGGCCGCGCTGGCCAGCGATTCCATCGGGCGGTTGTTCCTCTACGAACCCGGCCTCTCGACGCCCGGTTTTCCGGTCGCGCCGCCCGGCGCGGTCGATTGGCTCCGCGAGAACGCGGCTGACCGGGAAAAGGTGCTGGAGACCGTCTTCCTGGGGGCGCTCCAGATGTCGCCCGCGGAGATCGACGCGGTGCGGAGCACGCCGATGTGGCAGGTCTACCTCGCCATCGTGCCCACCCTCGCGCGAGAACTCGACGCCGCCGAGCGGTACACCGCCCTGGACCGGCTCGCGGAGATCGACATCCCGGTCCGCATCCTGCTCGGCACCGAAAGCGCGGCGTACTTCCGCCCAGCCGCCGAGGCGATCGCGCGACACGTCCAGCAGACGGACTTCGTCGATCTCGTCGGCCAGGAACACAAGGGCATCGATCGCGATCCCGAGCAGCTCGTAGCCAAGATCCTCGACTTCACGCTGTAGTACTCCAACCGCAGACTGTGATCCTGCTGGTGGGGTGGTCGGCGCAGCCCCAGACTGTTCCTATGGACGAGGCGTTGAATCTGCCGTCGCCGTGCGTCGTGCTGCTCGTCGGGCCGGGTGCGTCGGGCAAGTCGACCTGGGCGGCCGCCCACTTCCCGGCGGACGCGATCGTCTCCAGTGACCGCCTCCGCGCCCTGGTCGGCGCCGGCGAGGACGACATCACCGCCAGCGCGGACGCGTTCGCCCTGCTCGACGACGTCGTCGAGCGGCGGCTCGCTCAACGGCTCACCACGGTCATCGACACCCTCGGGCTCGACGCCGACCGGCGCACCACCTGGTTGGCGCAGGCTCGGCGCCATGGATTGCCGTGCGTCGCGGTCGCGTTCGACACCCCGGCGGCCGAGTGCCGCGCGCGCAACCGCGATCGGTCCAAGAGGATCCCGGCTGACGTCCTCACCAGCCAGCTCCGTGCCTGGGCGGCGACCCGCGACGCGCTGCACGCCGAGGGCTACGACGAGGTGCTGGCGCCCCGGACGGTGCGGGTCGTGCCGGAGGCGTTCGTCGAAGCGTCCGCCGCCGCCCAGCGCCAGCGTGAGCAGCCGGCGGGGCTCCGGTTCGGCCTCCACCTCGGCTCGTTCACGTTCCCCGGCGCGACCGCTGATGCGGTCAAGGAGATCGCCGCGGCGGCCGAGGCCAGCGGGTTCGACGCGATCTACGTCATGGACCACTTCCGCCAGATCCCGCAGGTCGGCCGGGCCTGGGACAACTTCCTGGAGAGCTACACGACGCTGGCGTACCTGGCCGCCTGCACCGGACGCGTACGGCTCGGCGCGCTCGTCACCGGTGTCACGTACCGCAACGTCGCCCACCTCGGGAAGATCGTCGCCACGCTCGACGTGCTCAGCGACGGGCGCGCCGTCTGCGGCCTCGGGCTGGCCTGGTTCAAGGAGGAGCACACCGCGTACGGGTGGGAGTTCCCGCCGGTCAACGAGCGGTACGCCCTGCTGGAGGACGCGCTGCGCGTGCTGCCGCTGCTCTGGGGGCCGGGCAGCCCGGCGTTCGCCGGCACGGTGCTCACCGTCCCCGAGGCGGCCTGCTACCCGCGCCCACTCCAGGAACATGTCCCGATCGTGCTCGGCGGCAGCGGCGAGAAGCGCACGCTCCGGCTCGCCGCCCTGTACGCGGACGCGGCGAACGTGTTTGGCGACGCGGCCACCGTCCGGCACAAGGCCGCGGTTCTGCGCGCGCACTGCGCCGACGCTGGCCGGGAGGTCGCGCTCACCCACCTGTCCACCACGCTTGTGGGCGACGACGACCGGCACGTCGCCGAGCTGGTCGACCGGTTGCGCCCGCGCCGGCAGGACGCCGCCCGGTACGCGGCAAGCGTCAACGCCGGCACCGTCACTGACCACATCGGACGGTTCCGGGAACTCGCCGAGGCGGGCGTGCAGGAGGTCATGGTGCGGCTGCCGGACCTGACCGATCCCGCGCCACTGGAACGGATGGCCAAGGTCATCGCCGCGTTCCGCTAGCTGCCGGGAAGCCACGACGGCGGATCAGAACCCCACGGCGTCGGCGGTGCGGCCCACGTACGTGGACGGCCGGGAAGTGTGACCGGCGGCAACGCGTACCGGAGCCGCCCCAGCTCGCTGTCCATCTCGGCGCACCACCGCTCGGGATCAGGCTCACCATCGCCAGCCGGGGCGTGCAGGCCACCGTTGACCAGCCACCACGCGGTCTGTGCCAGCGACAACTCCGCCGACCAGCCGCCGCCCAGCAGCGCCCGCGACGACAGCCCACGCAGCACCGCCGCAGCGAGCAGGTACCCAGTGCCGTGATCGAGCGCCTGCGCCGGCAGGGCTCCGGGGCGGCCGTCTGGTCGGCCCTCCAGAACGGCGATGCCGCACGCGGCCTGCACCAGGCTGTCGAATCCGCGGCGCGCGGCCCACGGTCCGGCGGCGCCCCACGCCGACAGCCGCGCGACGACCAGGTCGGGGCGGCGATCCCGCAACGCCGCCGGCGCCAGCCCGTACCGGTCGAGCGCGCCGGGCCGGTAGCCGGTGACGACCACGTCGGCGCTAGCGACCAGCCCATCGAAGGTGCGGCGATCGGCTACCCGAGCCAGGTCGAGCAGCGTGGACCGCTTACCGAAGCCGGTATCGACGTGCTGGGCTGGGATCTCGGCCAGCTGTGGGCTGTCCACCCGGAGGACATCCGCGCCGAACAGGGCCAGCGTGCGCGTGGCGATCGGGCCGGCGATCACTCGCGTGAGATCCAGCACCCGAAAGCGCGGAGATACCGGCCGGGGTGATCCGCCTGCTGCGTGGCGCAACGTCAACAGGGGCAACGCCGCTACGGCGACACCCTGCGGATGCGCTGCCCACTCGGCTGGCGTCCGGACCGGGACCGCCAGCCCGCCTGCGGCGGTGACCCGTTCGGCGACGGTTTCGGCCGGCAGGGAGGCGATCCGGCGAGCCAAGGCTTCCGCGCTGCTGGCCACCAGCGCGGCTTGCAGGCGGTCCCGGTGGTGCGGGTAGTTGCCGTGGGTCCGCACCCAGCCGTCGGCCGCTGGCCAGAAGCGGGACAGCGGAGCGAACCCCTCGAAGGCACGACCGTCCACGCGGAGGAGCCGCTCGCTGATGAACGCCGTGGCCACGGCGTCCAGATCGACGGGCACCACCGCGGACCGCAGCGCTGCCAGCTCGGCCGCCGCGAGCGCGCACGCGGCCACGGTCGCTCCCGCGAGCGTCATCACCGGCAGCTCGGACGCCAGCGCGCCGCCGGAACCCTGCCACCGCACCCGTTCAGGAGCACCGGCCTTACCGCTCAGCGCCCGCCAGACCGTCCCGACCGCTCCGTCCAAGTCCATGCGATCACAGTACGAACAGCGGTGCCCCTGCCCGGTCAGCAGGGGCACCGTCAACGATCAGCGCGGCGCCCGGCTCAGCCGGTGTACTGCGTGATGATCTTCGTGAAGTCATACTGCTGCTGCGAGATGCCGCTGCACGAGTCGCCGTCCCCGCCCGAGCCGCACGGGCGGTCGCGGTTGATCGACCAGAACGTGAACCTCGCCAGGTGGTGCTGCTTGGCGTAGGTGAGCATCTGCTGGAAGTCCTCGATCCGCACGAGCTCACCGGCCACGTCCGTCTTGCCGTTCATCGAGGAGATGCCCATCCGGCGGTACGCCTGGTCGTCGGTGTACCCGTAGGCGGTCTTGAGCCGGCTCTTCAGCCCTTCGGACGCCTGGATTGACAGGCTGCCCATGTTGGTGCTGCCGCCGCCGAAGTCGAACGGCATGAGGACCCAGCCGTCGTTCTGGAGCCCGGCCGCGGCACCCCGGTTGATCAGGTCGACGCCGGTACCGCTGGGCCCGGTCTTCTCAGTACCCATCGTGATGAACGTCGTGAGTCCCGGGTTGTTGGCCCGGACGATCTTCAGCGCGTCGATCACCCGCTGCCGCACCGAGGCGGTCTCGAACTCGGTGTTCTCGATGTCGATGTCGATAGCCTTGAGGCTGTAGGCGTTGATCACCTTCTGGTACGCGCCGGCCAGGGCCGAGGCGCTGGAGCACCGCTCCCCGAGCTTGGCCCCGGACCAGCCACCGAACGACGGGATGACGTCGCCGCCGGCCCCGCGGATGGAGTTGATCGCGGACTGGTCCGCACCGCCGGTGAGCGGCCGGGATCCGTCCCAGGCGGGGTTGCAGCCGCCGTCGGAGAGGATGAACGCGAGCGTGAACCACTTCACGCCCGCGGCCGCCATCACGTCGGTGGGCCGCTGCGGGTTGCCCCAGCCCAGGTACTCATACGGTGCGGCCGCCATGGCGCCCGGGCCGGGCGGCGGCGAAGTGGTCGGCGACGGGGTGGGGGTAGGTGTGGGCGTCTCGCTGCTGCCGCCGCCGACCGTGAGCTTGTCGACGTTGGGTCCGCCGTCCGCGGTAGTGGCGGTGGCGCGGATCTTGTTGGCGCCGGCAGCCAGTGCGGCGTTGATTGTCGCGGTGGCCCAGGTGGTCCAGGCGCCGGTGGGGTTGAACGCCAGCTCGTCCGCGACCAGCACCCCGTTGACCGTGACGTCCATGGGCCGGTTGGCGGTGCCACCGTTGGCGAAGCGGATTCCGAGGCTGGTAGTGCCAGCCGCGGCCACGTTGACCGTCCACTCGACGTAGCTGCCGACGGCATTGTTGTAGTTGACGAACCCGGTGCCCGTATAGCCGGCGTGGTTGGACTCGACCACGCCCGCGACGATCGTGGCGTCCTCGGCCTGGTGATCAGAGCCGGGGGCTGGAGCGGTAGCGGCCTCGACGTCGAGGTAGTCGAGGTTAGGCCCGCCGGCCGCAGTCGTGGCGGTGGCCCGGACGGTGTTGGCGCCGGCCACCAGCGTCGCCGCGATGGATCTGGTCTGCCACGTGGTCCACGCACCGGTCGCGGGGAAGGCCACGCCGGTGGCGGCGACGGCACCGTTGACCGCGATGTCCATCGGTCGGTTCGTGGTGGTGCCGTTGGCGTAGCCGAACGTCAGCGTGGCCGACCCCGCGGTGGCCGCATTGACGGTGAACTCGACGTAGCTGCCGGCGACGTTGGTGTAGTTGACGAAACCGGCGCCCGAGAAGCCAGCCCAGTTCGACTCGACGACGCCCTGCGAGATCGTCGCGCTCTCGGCCTCGTACCGGGTAGGCGCCGCGGACGCCGGAAGTACCCAGGCCGCGGCGGCGATCAGTAGGCCGGCGGCGGCCAGCACGACGGCGCGCGCGGACTTGCTCATGCGTTGCATCGGCTTCTCCTCGCTCAGAGCGTCCGTTTTAAGCGCGCGCTGCCTGCCCGGCCGGTCACCTGGCCGGGCAGGACAGAGCGATTACCCGGTGATCGATTACCCGGTGATGCTGACGCGGAATATCCGGTCGGAACCGTCGGCGCCGCCGCCGTTGTTGTCGGCGTTGGTCGTACCCAGCCAGAACGCGTCCTCGCCGGGCACCTTGGTGACGGCGCGGAGCCGCCCGTAGGTACCGACGTAGTACGCGGTCGGCGTGCCGGTGCCCTCACCCGCGGCGAGCGGGATCCGCCACAGGCGGGTGCCTCGCAGCGACGCCATGTAGACCACGTCACGGACGATGGCGATACCGCTCGGCGATGCCTGGGCGACACCCCAGGTGCGCTTCGGGTTCTCCATGCCCGGCGTGCTGCAGGTGCCCTCACACGTCGGCCAGCCGTAGTTTCGGCCGGGCTTGATCAGGTTCAGCTCGTCCGCACTGCTGTTGCCCAGCTCGGACTCCCACAGCCGGCCCTGCGAATCCCAGGCGATGCCCTGCGGGTTGCGGTGCCCGTAGCTGTAGACCCTCGTGTTGAACGGGTTACCGGGAGCCGCGGCGCCGGTCTTGGTGATCCGCAGGATCTTGCCGTTGAGCGAGCCGAGGTCCTGCGCCCGACTGCTGGTCTGCCCGTCACCAGTGGTGGCGTACAGGTAGCCGTCGGGGCCGAACCGGAGCCGGCCGCCGTTGTGGAACCGGTTCTTGGCGATGCCGCCGAGGATCGACGTGTAGCCGGAGAGCGTCGTGCCGTTGTAGGTCATCTTCGCAATCCGGTTGCCGTCCGTCGACGTGTGCATGAAGAACACGTCCTGGTCGGTGGTGCCGTTCCAGGTCGGCGAGAACGCGACGCCCATGAGGCCGCCCTCGCCGTCGGTGGTCTGGCTGTTCGGCACGGTGCCGACCTGCGTTTTGCCGCCGCCGGAGCGGTTGAGCCGCTGCACCCGGAAGTCGTCGCGTTCGGTGATGAGGGCCTGCTGCCCGTCCGGCGACCACGCGATGTCCCACGGGATCGTGTACCCGGAGGAGATCTGGGTGATCGGCCCCGGCACGCCGCCGCTGCATCCGCCGGTCGTAAACGAACGGGTGTTGCTGTTCGGCGACGTGTTGCCAGCGAGGTCACGCGCGACCACGTGCAGCGTGTACGGGGTGTTGCAGGCCAGGCCGCCGACGTTGGTGCTCAGCACGTTTCCGGCCACCGACTTGAGCACCGTGGTGCCGCTGCGCACGTCGTAGCCTGTGACGCCCTTGTTGTCGGTGGACGCCGTCCACGCGACGTCGACGCTGCTACCGCCGACGTTGGAGTGGGTGAAGTTGCCCGGCGCGGTCGGCGGCTCGGTGTCGCTGCTCGGCAGGGTCGTGCAGATCGCCTGGGCGCTGCTCTGCGAGACGTTGCCCGCCGCATCCCGGCCGAAGACGGAGAGCCGGTACTGCGTGTTCGCGGCCAGCCCGGTCAGCGACTTGGAGGTGTCCGTGCCCGGAGCCTCGGCCAGCTTGTTGCCGTCGTGGTAGATGTCGTACGCGACCACGCCGACGTTGTCTGTGGACGCGCCCCAGCTGAGCGTGAGGCTGTCCTCGGTGATGTTCGAGCAGCTCGGCTGGCCGGGCGTCGTGGGCGACTCGGTGTCCCCCGGTACGCCGGCGCTGAGCCGGTCGACGTTCGGGCCGCCGGTGGCGAGCGTGGCCGTCGCCCGGATCTTGTTGTCACCAGCGATCAGCGCGCCGTTGACCGTGGCCGTCGACCACGTCGTCCACGCACCGGTGCCGGGGAAGGATGCCGCCGCGGAGACGACGGTGCCGTTCACCGCGATGTCCATCGGCCGGTTCGCCGTCGTGCCGTTGGCGTAGCGGATCGTCAGCGCGACGGTGCCGGCGGCCGGCGCGTTGACCGTCCACTCCACGTAGCTGCCGACGACGTTGTCGTAGTTGACAAAGCCGGTGCCGGTGTAGCCGGTGTGGTTGGACTCGACGATGCCTTGGGAGATCAGGGCGTTCTCGGCCTGGTAGTCCGAGGACGGGGCGGCGACGTCAGCCTCGATGTAGTCGAGGTTGGGTCCGCCGTTCGCCGTGGTGGCGGTGGCGCGGATCGTGTTGGCGCCGGCCGTGAGGTTGACCGTGATCGACTTGGTGACCCAGGTCGTCCACGCGCCGGTCCCCGGGAAGGCCAACTCGTCGGACACGAGGGTGCCGTTCACGGCGATGTCCATCGGCCGGTTCGACGTGGTGCCGTTGGCGAACCGCAAGGTCAACATAGCCGGACCGGCGGCTGCGGCGTTCACGGTGAACTGGACATAACTGCCGACGGCGTTGTCGTAGTTGACGAAGCCGGTACCGGAGAAACCGGCGTGGTCCGACTCCACCACGCCCGCCGAGATGGTGGCGCTCTCGGCCTCGTACCGGGTCGGGGCCGCCACGGCGGGGTTCGTTGCGGGCAGGGCGAGGGTCACGAGCAGTCCGGCCGCGAGCAGCGCGACGCGTCTGCGGGCTTGGAGCTTATGCATGGGCCTCTCCTCTCAGATCACACACCGGGTCGGGTGCCACAGAGATGTGTGTGGTGCGTGCCGTCCCTGCGGCACCCGTCCGAGAGGTCAGCGGGAAGCCCGTGGCTCCGTGTCGCGACTTCGGCATCAGGGATCGGCGGCTAGGCCCCAAAGGTTCCGCACGACCCTGGGTAATGATCTGACCATTAGCAGTAAAAATAAGACCCCTCTATGCATGGCTTGTCAATAGTTTGTCGTCTCCGCCCCGGTTGTCGCGTAGGCCCAGCACCAGGGAGTCTTCCGATGAATCGGAGCGCGGGCTACCACCAAGCGGTGGTTATCTCTGAAATACCGCTGAAATCTGGTCACCGCCTCCGAATACATCATATGATTCCGCGCGTTCCCTCGGCTGCGCCGCGTCGCCTCCCGCTCCGGCGCCCCGTCCCGACGAGGCAGAGGCACGGTGATGACAGAGATCTCCCGACGGACCTTTCTGCGTGGCACGTCAACCGCGCTCGGCGCCGCCGCGTTAGGCGGGGCGTGGCCGGCCGGCTCACCCGCGGCGTGGGCCGGCAGCGCGCACCACGGCCGCGTCCACGAGAAGGTCGTGGCCGACGCGGCGATGGTGTGGCGCCAGCCACCGACCAGCTGGCAGACCGCGCCCTTCCTCGCCAACGGATTCCTCGGTGTGCAGGTCTACCGCGCGCCGCAGGACAACGTGCTGAAGTTCATGCTCAGCCACTCGCACGTGCAGGATCAGCGCGGCCAGTGGGAGGCGGCGATCGGGTATTCCCGGCTGCCGATCGGCTACCTCACGCTGACCCTGGCCGGAGCGATCACCGCGGTCGACTGGACGCTGGACCTGTGGAACGCGGAGCTCACCGGAACCGTGACCACGACGCGAGGCAGCATCGGCTTCTCCGCGCTGGTGCACAACGACCGCAGCGTCCTGCTCGTCTCGCTCCGGCCCAGCGCGGGCGAGGAGGCGGCGGCCTGGGGCTTCCAGCCACTCCCGTCGCACACGACGCGCACTATTCGGCTGCCTCCGGAGTACCTCGGCAACCCGGCCCCGACGGTCGGCGCCACCGGGCCGGTGCGCTACGCCGAGCAGCCGCTACACGCGGGCGGCGGTTGCACGACGGCGTGGCAGGAGAAGAGCCTCGGCAGCCGCCGCCTGCTCGCGGCGACCGTCGCCTACAGCTTCCCCGCGGCGACGTCCACTGAGGACGCCGTACGGTCGATCCAGCGCGCGCTCGGCACCGACCCCGATCGGCTCGTGGCCGCGCATCGGGCCTGGTGGAACCGGTTCTACACGCGCAGTCTCGTGTCGGTGCCGGACAAGTGGGTGCAGCGGTTTTACTGGATCCAGCTCTACAAGGCGGCCTCCGCGACCCGTGCGGAGGCGCCGGTGGTCAGCGAGTGGGGTCCGTGGTTCCCGGAGGTCGGCAACAGCTGGACGGCCGTGTGGTGGAACCTCAACATCCAGGTGGCGTATCCGCTGATCAACGGCTCGAACCATGCCGAGCTGGACGCGGTAACCACGACGTTCCGCAACTACCAGCAGAACCTGCCGCTGTCCGTTCCACCGGCGTACCGGGACGGGCAGACCTATGCGCTGTCCCACCCCGGCGACCGGATGCTACGGCCCGGCGGCACCCGCGTGGTCGGGATCCCCGGCCCCACCAACGGCAATGACCAGGCCGGCAACCTGATCTGGGGCATGCACAACGTCTGGCGTGCCTACCGCCACAGCATGGACCGGCGGGTGTTGCGCGATGTGCTCTACCCGATCCTCGGTAAGGCGGTGAACTACTACCTGCACTTCCTCGCCGACGGCGCCGACGGGCGGCTGCACCTGCCGCAGACCCGCTCCCCCGAGTACGCCAACGCCACCGACACCACCTACGACCTGTCGCTGATCCGGTGGGGCTGCCGGACGCTCGCGCAGACAGCCGAGCAGCTTCACCTCGACGATCCGCGGGTGCCGCGGTGGCGCGACGTGCTCGCCCGGCTGGTGCCGTATCACGAGGATCCGGCCATGGGCGTGCTGATCGGCGACGGCGTCCCGCTCGCCGCGTCGCACCGGCACTTCTCGCACCTGCTCTGGCTGCATCCGCTGCGGGAGTCCAGCTGGGACCGTCCCGCCGACCGCGCGCTGATGAAGCGGACGTTCGACCACTGGACGAGCGCGCGCACGGCGTGGGCCGGCTACAGCTTCGCCGCCGCCTCGGCGATGTCGTCGCTGATGGACGCCCCGGAGGAGGCGCTGGCGTACCTGCGGTACTTCCTCGACGGCAACATCACCAACCAGACCCAGCTCACCCCCAACACGATGTACCGCGAGGGCTCGAACTTCGCGATCGAGAGCCCGCTCTCGGCGGCGCAATCGGTGCTGGACATGGTCGTCCAGAGCCACGGCGGCGTGGTGACGGTGTTCCCGTCGGTCTCGGCGACATGGCGCGACGCCTCGATCGCCGGCCTGCGTACCCAGGGCGCGTTCCTGGTGGACGCGTCGCGGAGCGCCGGCGCGACCGACTGGATCCGGATCCACAGCGAGGCCGGCGAGCCGCTGATCCTCCAGCACGGGATCGCCGGACCGCTCGACGTGCGGGACGAGCGAGGCCGGCGGGTGCCGTGGCGTTCTCACGGGCCGGGGCGGATCACGTTGCGGCTCGGGTGCGGCGAGACCGCGATCGTCACCCGCCGGGGTTCGCGCCCTGACCTGCGGCCGCGCGACGTCACGGCGAACGGCACTGCGCCGGCTTGGGGCCTGCCGTAATGAAAGGTGGTCGCGGGCGGTCAGGCCTCGCCGGGGATCGGCTCAGCGGCGGGCGAGGGCTCGGGGATCGGCGGGACGGTATGCGGTGCCACCGGGGCGAGGCCGCCTACCGCGACCGCGGCGAGGTTGCCGTCGGCGCCCCGCACGCAGCGCCCGTTCGTCGCCGCGAGCGCGTAGAAGGCGGTGAGGCACCGGCCCAGCTGCGCGTAGCCGCGCGCGGTCGGGTGGGCCGACTGCTGCACGAGGTTCTCCCCCAGCCCGTTGCGGAGCTGGCGGACGTCCACGAAGACCCCGTTCGCCCATTCCTGGCTGTGGGTGATGCCCGCCGCGCAGACCTCGCGGCCGTGCAGGGCCGGGCCGAGGTCGAGGAAGCGCGCACCGGCGTCGGCGGCGGCCCGGCTGATCGCCGCCGCGATCTGCGGCACGGCGACGTCACGCGCCCAGCGGGAGTCGTCTGCGCGGAACGGACAGCCCTGGAACGCCTTAGTCAGCGAGTACCGGTTGTCCACCGCGAACGGCGACGAGTACGACTGCAGCACGAGCTCGTAGTCGCTGGTGGCGTAGCCGGCGTCGCGCATTACGGTGCGGACGTCGGCGATGATCTGCGCGAGCTTCGGCGCCGTCTCGGCGAGCGTGTTCGTGACCTTCGCGGACCAGCTGTCCTGGCAGCGCGGGCCGATCAGGAAGTACGCGCGCATACAGTCGATCACCAGGTTGGCGAAGCCGATGTTGTTCACGCCGACGGTGAGCACGACCACCTTGACGCGGTAGTCCCTGGCCACGACGCGCAGCCGCTCGGCCTGCGGCGCCTCGCCGTACCGGACCTCGCCGCCGAGGCGGACGTGGTCGGTCGTGGCACCGGAGCAGCCCAGGCTGATCCTGGCCTCGATACCGGGGATGGCCGTGTTGTTGACCGCGCTCGTCGTCGAGCGGTGGCACAGGTTGCCGGCGCGGTCGGTGTCGGGCTCGTACGAGCCGGCTCCCTCGCCGGCGGCGAAGCTGTCGCCGATGGCGACGACGGCGGTGGGGCGGACGGCGGCGGACGCGCCGAGGATCTGGGTGGTCATCACCGTGGTACCTGTCGCGATCGCGATCGCCAGGCCCGCGACGAGCAGGCGGTGGCGGGGAGGTGCTGAGCGCATGACACGACTCCCTTCTTGTTACTGGTGAGTAACGGGAGCATGGCATATATATGGCGTAGGACACACCAAGTTCACAAACGGTATTTACTTACCGGTAACTTTCGGATGCAAACCGGGCAGGGTGAACCGGTTCAGATGCAGCTAGCCTGAGGCGGTGCGCGCCTACGACTACGTGTCCTTCACTACGGACTACGGCCTCGCGGACGGTTTCGTCGCCGCCTGCCACGGCGTCGCATGGACCATCGCGCCGCACGCCCGGCTGCTGGACGTCAGCCACCTGATCCCGCCCGGCGACGTCCGCCGCGGCGCCCGGATCCTCGCCCAGACCGTGCCCGCGCTGCCGCCGTCCGGGGCGCACGTGGCGGTGGTCGACCCCGGTGTCGGCACGGCTCGCCGGGGCATCGCGATCGAGGCGGAACGCGGTGCGCTGATCGGCCCCGACAACGGGCTGCTGCTACCGGCGGCGGCCGCGCTGGGCGGGGTGCGGCGCGCGGTCGAGCTGACCAACGCCGCACTGTTCCGCCAACCGGTGTCGCACACGTTCCACGGCCGCGACATCTTCGTGCCGGTGGCCGCACACCTGGTGGCTGGCGTGGACCTCGCCGAGGCAGGAGCTGCACTGGCCGAGGCCGAGTTGGTCCGGCTGCCCGAGCCTGTGCTGCGCCGTGGCGACGGGTGGATCGAGGCCGAGGTGCTGACGGTCGACCGGTTCGGCAACGTGCAGCTCGCTGCGGGCGAGGACGAGCTGGCCGGGCTGGGCACGGCGGTTTCGATAGGCGGTGCGGGCGGGGCTGGCGACGCGGTGGTGGCGGCCGTCGGGGTGACCTTCGGGTCGGTGCCGTCCGGCGAACTGGTGTCTTACGTCGACTCGGCTGGCCAGGTGGCGCTGGCGGTCAACGGCAGCCGCGCGGCCGATCGGCTTGGCGCGGCGGCGGGCGACGTCCTGCGGCTGACGGCCACGCGACGGGTTGCATTAAGTTAGCCTCGCCTTAACGATCGATGCGCACGAAGGGAGCGCCGATGACCGACAGCGACCGGCTGTACGGCACCGACCTCACCCTCGCGTGGTGATCCCCGGCGCGCCGCGCGCCGGTGGCGGCCACCCGATGAGCGCGCTGACGCCCGCGCGGATCGTCGCGGCACTCGGCCTGGAGAAGCTGGAGGTCGAGGGCGGGCATTGGGCGCAGAGCTGGCGCGACGAGCGGTGCTCGGCGATCTACTACCTGCTGGAGGCGCCGGAGTTCTCCGCGATGCACCGCCTCGATCGGCTGGAGATCTTCGTCCACCACGCCGGCGCACCGGCCCGGATGCTGTTGCTCCACCCGCACGGGCGCCTCGAACGGCCGGTGCTCGGCACCGACCTCGAGGCCGGCGAACGTCCACAGGTGGCCGTGCCGGCCGGGGTCTGGCAGGCCTGCGAGACGCTCGGCCCGTGGAGCCTGCTCGGGACGGTCGTCTCCCCTCCGTACATCGAGGACTGCGTCGAGTTCGGCCTCGCCGACACCATGGCGCGGCAGTTCCCCGAGCATGTGGCAACCGTCCGCCCGCTCTGCCGGTTCTGAGGCTCTCCGCCGGCCATACGTCCCATTCGTCGGGACTCGGCTGGCTCCGATAATGCGGAACCAGATGTTCCGCGTCAGGTGCCAGACTTCGTCCCATGTTGGAGACCTCGGCGCGGCTGCTGCGCCTGCTGTCGCTGCTCCAGGCCCACCGGGACTGGACCGGCCCCGACCTGGCTGAGCGGCTCAACGTAACCACGCGCACCGTCCGCAACGACATCGACCGGCTGCGCAACCTGGGCTACCCGGTGCACGCCACCCCTGGCGCCGGCGGCGGGTACCGGCTCGGCGCGGGCGCCGCCCTTCCGCCGCTGCTTCTCGATGACGAGGAGGCGGTCGCGGTCGCCGTCGGCCTACGTACGGCGGCTGGCGGCACGGTCACCGGCATCGAGGAGACGTCTCTTCGCGCGCTCGCGAAGCTCGAGCAGGTGCTGCCGTCGCGGCTACGCCACCGCGTGAACGCGCTCCAGACCTACACCGTGCCGATCGCCGGCTCCGGCCCGACCGTCGACGCGACGATCCTCAGCACGCTCGCCGCGACCTGCCGCGACCACGAACGGCTCCGCTTCGACTACCGCGACCACGACGGCGCCACGAGCCTGCGCACCGTCGAACCGCACCGGCTCGTGTCCGGCGGCCGCCGCTGGTACCTCGTCGCGTGGGACGTCGACCGGCAGGACTGGCGCACGTTCCGGGTCGACCGGATCGAGCCGCGCATCCCCACCGGGCCGCGCTTCACCCCGCGCGAATTGCCCGAGGGTGGGGTGGCGTCGTTCGTCCAGAAGGGTGTGTCGAGCGCGATGTGGCGGATCATGGCGCGCGTGATCCTGCACGTACCGGCCGCCGAGGTCGCCGACCGGCTGCCGCCCGCCGCGACGCTGGAGCCGATCGACGAGCACAGCTGCGTGATGACGGCTGGGGCCGACACCCCGCAGTGGCTCGCGATCGGGCTGACGATGCTCGACGTCGACTTCGAGGTGGTCGAACCGCCGGAGCTGGTGGAACAACTGCGCACGCTGTCCGATCGGTATCGCCGCGCGACGGCGGGACATCCGTAAGAAAGGCCGGCATCCGCCCCCCGGAGGGGGTTGGGGACGGATGCCGGCCTTGTCCACCACGGTCGTTCGTGCGAGCAGGGCGTCCGGCACCCGGCGTGCACCCGCGGTGGGGTCTGTGGGGCGCCGCCTCAGCGGGCCCGGGCGGCGCGCTCGGCCGATCTGCTCAGGAACGGCACGACCAGATCGGATCCGGTGTCCTCGGACGGCACCCGCAGCGGCTCGTCGAGCTGGGCCCGGAGCGGCTCCTCCAGCGGGCGAAGCGGCTCGTCGAACTGCGGGCGCTTGGGCTCCTCGTACTGGGGCCGCTTCGGCTCGTCGTACTGCGGGCGCTTGGGCTCGTCGTACTGCGGGCGCAGCTCCTCGCGCTGCGCGCCGCCGAGGTAGGTGAGCAGGCCGTCGAGCAGCCGGTCCACGTCCTTGCGCGGACGGACGACCAGCCGTACGAACTGGCTCGTGATGCCGAGCTTGTTGCCGCACTCCCGCACCAGCACGCCGTGGCGGGAGAGCAGGTAGTCCCGCATCCGCGCGCCGTCCACGCCGCGCGGCAGCTTCACCAGGACGAAGTTCGCCTGCGACGGGTACACGGTCAGGCCGGGGACGCGCATCAGATCCGCGGCCATGTTGTACCGGTCGCGGGCGAGCAGTCGCAGGCTTTCCCGGTATCCCTCGTCGTGGTCCTTGAGCATGAACACGACGGCTTCGGCCATCGAGTTGATGTTCCACTTCGGGAGCCGGCTGCTGACCTTCTTCACCAGCGCCGGGTTGCCGACGACGTACCCGAACCGCACGCCGTGCAGTCCGAAGTTCTTGCCGAGGCTCCGCAGCACCAGGACATTCGAACGGACCATCGCGTCGCGGGCGACGGACGGGTCGGCCTCCTCCTCGACGAAGTCCAGAAAGGACTCGTCGATGACGACGAGGTCCAGGTCGGCGAGGGAGTCCATCAGCCGGACCACCTCGCGGCGCGGCAGGTACCCACCGTCCGGGTTGTTCGGGTTGCAGACGACGGCGACCCGCGATCCGCGCTCGCGCACGAACCGGATGTACTCGTCGACGTCGAGCCCGAAGCCGTCCGCCTCGCTCAGCGGGAACATGTCGACCCGCTTGCCAGTCTCCAGCGACTGGTCCGTCCACCGGCCGAACGTCGGGATCGGAGTGGCCATGCTCTCGGAGATCAGCAGGTGGTCGATCCAGGTGATCAGCTCGGTCGAGCCGTTCGCCATCGCGATCGTCTGCGGCGGGACACGCAGGATGCCGGCGAGTTGGCCGGTGATCGCGCCGGCGTCACTGGGATAGAACTTGAGGATCGTCTCCAGGTTCTGCCCGAGTTCGGCGAACATCTCCGGCGTCGGGAAGTACGGGTTGCACGGGATGCAGAAGTCCACGATGTCGCTCTGCGGGCCCGCGCCCCGGGTCAAGGTGAAGTACGACGGGCTGTGGGAGCCCTGCCGGAACGCGCTCAGATCCATGCCGTGACGCAATTGAGGTTCCTCCGTCCGTCCCCCACCTGCTCGCACCGGGGACACACGGGGCTGTACGGATCTCCCTCCGGGAGGGTTCACGGAAACGGCGACGCCCGACGCTCCGTAGCTGGTCAGAGGGCCGGGCGTAACCGTCGCTACCGATTTTCGGCGTGGGTGAGGGTCTCCCAGGCGATGAAGTGGCCAGCGCCGGTGGGGCGGGACTTCGTCTCGATCAGCCGCTTGGTCTCCGGGAGGTTGACGCCGAGCCGGTTGTGGAGGTGGTTGTAGATGACCTCCGGCGTCGGCCCGATCCCTCTGTTCACCTTGCCCTTGCAGAGCCAGGACGGCACCGCCTTGCCGAGCTCGTACGCGGCGTGGAACTCGATCGACTGCGCGAACCGTTCGCGCGCCTCCGCATACAGGTCGAGGCCCTGGTGCCGCGCCGTCTCGGCGGCGTGCGCGGCGGCGTCGAGTCCCCAGCCGGTGTGGCCGAAGTCCCGGCACGTCTCCTGCGCAAGGCCCGTCTCGAACCGCGCCTGGTTGTGCCAGTACTTGATCAGCTCGGCCTTCGTGTCCTTGTTGCTGCCGGGCGGCGACTTCGGCAGCGCGCCGTCGGACTTGAGGTACATGTACGCCGGTACCCGACCGCGCCAGGTCGTCACGGCCTTGTCGAACGACGCGCGGTCGTCGAGGAAGACGGCGATCCCGATGGCGGCGTCGGTCATGATCAGTTCCCAGTTGCCGTTCGTGTTCGGGCTGCCCTTGAGGACGGTCGGCAGGTACACCGTCCGCAACATGGTCTTGAAACGGTTGACGCCCGTGGACGACCAGCCGGCGCTGGTGTGCGCGATGATCTCCGCCGCGCGGGACCAGCTCGCACCGGACCAACCCGTCTGCAACGGCGCGTTGCTGTTGGTGTGGCGCTTGATCACCGGCGACCAGGCGTCCATGATCTCGATCGCCTTCCGCGCGTACCGCGCGTCGCCGGTGATGTACCACTGCAACGCGTGCGTGTAGGCGGCGATGCCGTCGTCCCGCTCGTCCGAGCAGCCGCGGTTGGGGTTGGAGTGGGAGCCGCACTCGACGTTCTCCCGCGGCTTCGCCTTCCAGCTCAGCGACGCCCACTTGCTGGCGCGCATCGTGTCGTACGCCCGCTTCCACGGTTGGGCGCCGGCGGCCACCTTCGCCTTGACGAGGTCGAGCTGGCCCGCACTGACGAGGACGCCAGGGTGGCTGAACGACTTCGGCGCCTGTTTCTCGGGCTTGGCCACTTTCTCGGGCTCGGCCAGGACGGCTCCGACCGGTACGGACAGCGCTGTGACCAGCGCTCCGATCAAGAGCATTCTGCGGACAGGCATGGGTGGGCTCCCTGGCGCACGTCGTCGGGCGCACTGCGCCCGTGTTTCCCCGAGGACGCCGCCGGGCGGAGCCGCACGGGTGCGGCCGCGCGGCTCCTGGTCGGCGTCCGCGGGACATGAGACGCCTGAGTTGGCCAGGGGTCAAGATTTGTAAAGGATCCTTGGGATTAGCGGGGTATCGGGCGGTTCGCCGGATCTGCTTCTCAGCGCACCCGTTCGCGGACTGCCTCGACCTTCCGGTCGAACGACCAGTTCAACACCGGCGACAGGACGCTGCCGAGCCGCGCCAGCGCACGTGTGCCCAGGTCAGGGCAGATGAGGAAGCGGCGGCGCTCGATCCCGGCGACGATGGAAGCGGCGACCGTCTCCGCCGGCAGCGGCTTGATCGTGCCGGTGACCGCACGGGTCTCAGCCGGCTTCCACTGGTTCTCCTCGGCAAGCTGCGGGGTGTCCACGTCCGGCGGGTACACGACGCCGACGTGCACACCGTGCGGCTCCAGTTCGGCCCGGAGCGACTCCATCAAACCGCGCACCGCGAACTTCGCCGGCCCGTACGCCGAGTACCCGTAGACGCCGATCAGCCCTGCGGCGGACGACACGGCGACGACGCTGCCTGTCCCCCGCTCGACCATGCCCGGCGCCACCGCGCGAAGGGAGTACAGGGTGCCGAAGTAGTCGACCTCGATCATCTGCCGGAACACCTCGTCGGGCAGCTCCAGGAACCGGCCCGGGCGGGCCAGGCCCGCGCAGCTGACCAGGACGTCGCACGGCCCGGCGGCTTCGGTCAGCTCGTCGAGCGCGGCGGTCAGCGCGGTGTGGTCGGCGACGTCGACGGCGCGCGTGTGGACGGTGGCGCCGCCCGTTCGCAGCTCGCCGGCCGCTGCGTCGAGGCGCTCGGCACCCCGCGCGAGCAGCGAAACGGTGGCGCCCCGGGCGGCGAGGAGCTTGGCGGTGGCGAGGCCGATGCCGCTCGATCCGCCGGTGATGACGGCGTGCGCGCCGGATAACTGGACTGGTCGTACCTGTCGCCGCGCCACGTTGCCTCCGAGTTGGGATCCGGTCTTTCGGCGGCACGGTAGCGGACGGCGTTGCGGCTCGTCCGCGAAACGGACTTGCGGGACTCCCGTGCCTTCAACGGGCGCGCGTAGCCACGAATACCCCGCAAGTCCGTTTTGCGCCAGGTGCCGGCGGGAATGGCCGGGGCGGGTGGCGACCAGGTCCGGGGTCCCGCCCGCGCCAGCAGGCTCGCGCCCCGGAGCGCGGCGGCGACCACGGCACGGTAGTAGCGCGGGAGTGTCGAGCGGGGATTAGTCGGTCGCGCTGACGGCGAGGCGGCGCAAGAGGTCGAGCATCAGCGTGCGCTCGTCCGGTGTCAGGCACCGGGTGATGCGGTCGTCGACATTGGCGATGATGCCGAGGATCTGGCCGCGGAGCGCGTCGCCCTGCGGGGTGGTCGTGACCGTCACGGCCCGCCGGTCGTCGCCGGAGCGGGCGCGGCTGATGAAGCCGGCGCGTTCGAGGCGGGCGAGCGTCTTGGAGACCGTGGATGTGTCGATCTCCAGCGCGGCGGCCAGCTCCGCCTGGGTCTGCGGCCCGACCGCCCAGAGCTGGCTCAGCACCTGTTCCTGACCGGGATGCAGGCCGGCTTCTTCCAGCGCGCGGCGGAGCATCGTCCGCTGGACCCGGGCGAGGTGCTGCAACCGGCAGCCGAGCGTCTCGTCGCGCTCCACCGGGCAACCGCCGGACGCGAGTATGACGCGGGTCACGTCCATGCCACCTCCATCGAGGAATGTCCGCCGCATCGACGTTGGTTGGCCAACCAATGAAAGTAGTTGGCCTACCAACTACTTCTACCTACTCTCGGTAAGGAGCATAGGCATGCCCACGCTTTTCGATCCCGCCCAGCTCGGATCAGTCGCCGTCGCGAACCGCACGGTGATGGCGCCGATGACCCGCAGCCGCGCCACCGGCGGCGGCGTCCCGGCCGACCTCACCGCCGAGTACTACCGGCAGCGCGCGGGCGCCGGCCTGATCGTGACCGAGGCAACGCAGCCCAGCGCCGCCGGCCAGGGCTATGTCAACACTCCCGGACTGCACACCGACGCCCAGGAAGCCGGCTGGCGAGCGGTCGCCGACGCGGTGCACGCCGACGGTGGCAGGATCTTCGCCCAGCTCATGCACGCCGGCCGGATCAGCCACCCGGACCTGCTGCCGGACGGCCTCCACCCGCTCGCCCCGTCCGCAGTGACGCCGGCTGGCCAGGCGTTCACCGCCACCGGACTTCAGGACTTCGTCCAGCCGCGCCCGCTCACGAGCGACGGGATCGCCGCCACGGTCGCCGACTTCGCCGCCGCGGCGCGCCGCGCCATCGCCGCTGGCCTCGACGGGATCGAGATCCACGGCGCCAACGGCTACCTCGTCCAGCAGTTCCTGGCCGGCAACACCAACCGCCGCGCGGACGCCTACGGCGGCTCGGTGGAGAACCGGATCCGGTTCGCCGTCGAGGTGGTCGAAGCGGTCGTGGGCGCGATCGGCGCCGACCGGGTAGGGCTGCGGATCTCCCCCGGCAGTGACTACAACGACATCGCCGAGGACGACACGCTGGAGCTGTACACCGCTCTCGTTGAGGCGCTGGCCCCGCTCGGCCTCGCCTACCTGCACGTCGTGGAGGCGGCCGATCCGGTCGTGAACGGCAAGATCCGCGCGGCTTGGCCGGGCGTCCTGATCGTCAACCCGCACAGGGCCGGACGCGACTTCGCCGACCCGGACGCTGCCCAGCGCCTCCTCGACGACGGCGCTGACCTGATCAGCTTCGCCCGCGGCTTCCTCGCCAACCCCGACCTCGTCGAGCGCTTCCGCACGGGCGCGCCGCTCAACCAGCCCGACCAGGCCACGTTCTACGGCGGCGACCACCGCGGCTACACCGACTACCCGACGCTCTAACTACTCGGCCACCTCTACGGGCGGCGCGGCTGGCGGACGCCCCGGAATTCCCAGTCGCCACCGAGGGCGGTGGAGAGGACCTCTTCGCTCTCGGTGGGCTGGGCACCGACATCCGTGCGGATCGGCGTCGGCCCGGTGACCACCGTGTTCGACAGCCGTCCCAGCCCTTCCGCCTCGACCTCGACGACGTCGCCGGGCTGCACCGGCCGCGAGTTCGCCGGCGTACCGGAGAGCAGCACGTCACCGGGGTAGAGCGTGATCGTGCGGGCGATGTCCGCGACGAGGTAGTGCATGTGCCAGGTCATCTCGGCGGTGCTGCCGTCCTGCACGACCTCGCCGTTGACGTAGGTTCGCAGGTACTTGTCGCGGAAGTCCCATCCCTCGACGACGCCGGGGCCGATCGGGCAGAGCGTGTCCGAGCCCTTGACCCGCAGCATCGAGCCGGCGTCCGTATCCCGGAAGTCGTGCAGGCCGAAGTCGTTGCCGAGCGTGTAGCCGCGGATGTACTTGCCGGCCTCGCCAGGCGCCACGTTGCGGCAGGTCCGGCCGATGACGATCGCGATCTCGCCCTCGTAGTTGAGCCATTTGCAGCCGTCCGGGCGCACGACGTGGCCACGGTGGGCGTTGAGCGAGGACGTCGGCTTGTGGAAGTAGGTGGGCGCCGCCGGCAGCGTGACGCCGAACTCCCGTACCCGGCTGACGTGGTTGAGGTGGACGGCGATGATCTTGCTCGGCACCACGGGCGGCAGGTGGACGGCGTGATCAGCAAGCACCCGGCGCCCGTCGCCGGCCACCAGCTCGGAGCCATCCCGGACGACCTCCACCGCGGCGCCGTCGAGGAGGATCCGGCGATATTCGAAGGTCACTGGACCCACCCGCGTTCCGGCCGGTCGAACCAGAGATGGACCTGGCCCGTGCCAACCGCGTTCTCGTACGCGCTGTACGGGCGGGCACGCGCGACGCACGCCCGCTCCCCCAGCGCGCCGATCATCATCAGGTAGTGGCCGAAGCGCGCCTCGGGCTTGTACCGGTAGAAGTCGTCCATCGTGTCGAGCACCCGAGCGTGGTCGCCGTCGGTGAACCAGGCGACGCGGTCCAGGTCGGCGTCGCGCGCGGCCGCCGTGAACACATGCGACGGATCGCTCTCCTCGTGGTCGCGAATCTCCCGTAGCGGCCAGAACGTGTGGCTGAGCGCGCCAGAGGCGATGAGCAGGACGTTGCGGTCGAGGCCCGCGATCGCGTCCCCGAGCGCACGGCCGAGCCGGAGGTTGTCCTCGCCGTCGGCGGTCTGGCACACCCCGATCGACACCCAGCGCTTGCCCTCGACACCGAGGTACTTCCACAGGTTGATCGTGGCGTAGTGGACCGGCAGGTACGGGTCGTCGATGGGCGTGATCCAGGTGCCGCGCTTCTCGCCCTGGGCGGCGAGCGCGTGCGCCAGCTCCGGATCGCCGGGAAAGTCGTAGGGGATGCGCCACATACCGCGCGGCAGCTCGTCGGAGGTGTACAGCCCGGCACGCTGCGCATGGGCGGTGACCACGAACTCGACCGTGGTCGCCCAGTGCGAGTCGAGCACGACGACCGTGTCGTAGTCGAGGCTCTCGAACACGTCCCGGCGCAGCCGCTCCAGCCCCGGCACCAGGGTGCCCTCACGGCCGTTGTTGAGCGCCCGGCGCTCGTCGGCCGGCAGCATGATCGTGGGGACGTGCGAGAGCAGCCCCGCACCGACGATCTCACCCATCGGCAGACCAGCCCTTCGGTGCGAACACGCTGTTCTTGACGTCACAGTAGAAGTCGAAGCTCCAGGTACCGCCTTCGCGACCGATACCCGACTGACGCGCGCCACCGAACGGCGCCCGCAGGTCGCGGACGAAGAAGCAGTTCACCCAGACCGTCCCGGCGACGAGCCTTTCGGTCACTCGTTCGGCGCAGGACCGGTCGCCGGTGAACAGCGTGGCGGCGAGGCCGAAGCGGGTGTTGTTGGCCGTCGCCACCGCCTCGTCCTCGGTCTCGAACGTCTCCAGGGTGAGGACGGGGCCGAACACCTCTTCGGTGAGGATCTCGCTGCCCGGCGCCGCGCCGGTGAGCAGGGTGGGGCGGTAATACAGGCCCGTGGCTGGACGGCCGCCGAGCAGCGCCGTGGCGCCGCCATTGAGCGCGCGCTGGACGAAGCCGTCGATCCGGGCGAGGTGGTCCGGGTGGATCTGCGGACCGATGTCGGTGGCCTCATCGCGCGGATCACCCTGGCGCAGCTCGCGCGCCCGTACCAGGAACCGTTCCGTGAACTCCGGCGCGATGGACGCCTCGACCAGCAGCCGCGTACCGGCGAGGCAGACCTGGCCGGCGTTGTCGTACTGCTCCACCGCGTTGGCCACCGCGAGGTCGAGATCAGCATCGGCGAAGACGATCAGCGGTGACTTGCCGCCCAGTTCCAGGGACGTCGGCGTGAGGTTGGCGGCGGCCGCGGCGGCGATGTGCCGTGCCGTCGGGACCGAGCCGGTGAAGCTGATCCGGTTGACTCCCGGGTCGGCAACCAGCGCGGCGCCAACCTCGTGGCCGTACCCCTGCACGACGTTGAGCACACCGTCCGGCAGCCCGGCTTCGGCGGCGATGTCGGCCAGCAGCGACGCCGTCAGCGGCGACCACTCGGCCGGCTTGAGCACCACCGTGTCCCCGGCCGCGAGCGCCGGTGCGACCTTCCACGTGGCGAGCATGAGCGGCGCGTTCCAGGGCGTGATCAGCGCGCAGACGCCGGCCGGATCCCAGCTCACGTGGTTGCGGTGGCCGCGCGTATCGAAGTCCGGGTGGCTGAGGCCGAGCAGGTGGTCGGCGAAGAAGCGGAAGTTGTGCGCCACTCGCGGCATCACCCCGCGCCGGTGCGAGCGGAGCAGCGCGCCGTTGTCGGCGGTCTCGACCTGGGCGAGGTCTTCCAGCCGCTTCTCGACGCCGTCGGCGATCGCGTGCAGCAGCGCCGCCCGCTCGTCCCGGCTGGTGCGGGCCCAGGCCGGGAATGCCCGCCGGGCCGCGACGACGGCGGCTTCGGCCTCGACCGCACCCCCTCGGGCGATATCGGCGAGCAGGCTCCCGTCGATCGGAGAGTGGTCAACGAAGGTGTCGTCCGACGTGCGCCGCTCGCCGCCGATCCAGTGTCCGGTGTGTACCGTCGTGCCGGCGACCGTGGCTGTCATGCCCACCTCCGAGCGAGATCGTTCGGGCCCAAACGTATTTCCTCCGGGCGCGAGCCGTCAAGACCCTCTTGATGAAGGTGCCCCTCATCCGGCCAAAGCACCATGAAGGTGCCCTTCATCAAGGGGTTCGCGCCGGGCGCAGGCGTCCATCCCGCGGGCGAGGCTCAGCTGGCCTCGGCGCGGAACTCGGCTTGGCGCGGGCCGCCCTCGTTCTCCAGGTGGGTGAGGATGTGGCGCAGGCCGGCGGCGAGATCGGCGGCCTTGCGGTCGGACAGCCCGCCGAGAACGAACGTCTCCTCGTCGTTGAACGCCGGGAACAGTCGCTCCATCAGCGCCTGACCCTCGGGGGTGAGCCGCAGCAACACGAGCCGGCGGTCGCTCGGGTGCGCCGAGCGAGCCACCAGTCCACGCGCTTCCAGCGTCTTCACGACGCCGGTGAGCGTGCCCTTGGAGATGCCGGCCTCCTCGGCGGCGTGGCGCGTCTCCGGCTCGCCCCAGATCCAGATGACCCAGAGCACGACGAAGCCCGTCCAGGTGAGGTCGGACTGGCGAAGCACGGTCTGCTCGACGTGGTTGCGGATCGCCCCGGCGGCGCGGTGCAGATTGGACACGACAGCCATGGCTTTGAAGTCCAGCGGGAGCCCACCGAGGCGCTCGCTGACCGCCCGCTCGGTCTCGGCCAGCGTGTGGTGTCCGGTCATGCGGCGCTCCTCATCGATGGCGGGCGGTACTACTCAGCCTAGGCCCGAGCGGCGAGGACGTTGCCGCCTTCCCAGACCACGCCGACCTGCTGGTAGTAGGCGCCGATCAGCTCGTCTACCTCCAGCCGAGCCAGCTCCTCGTTAGGCGAATCGAACAGCGCCAAATCGGCGTCGCCGCGCCACGCCGGACCAGCCTCGACACTCGCCGCGCCGGAGGAGATCAGCTCGTTGAGCGCGTCCGGCCGGCCCTTCTCGATCGACGGCAGCACGCGGTGGTGCGCCATCGGGTGGGCGTTGACGAACCCGCCGGTCTCCGACTCCTCCCGCAGCGTGACGACGGCCTGCGCGAGACGGCGGTCGGCGGCTGCGAGCGTGGCACCGAACCGGCCACCGGCGGCGATCCGTGGCGCCGCCTTGCCGTACGGATGTGCACGGGTGAGGTGGATCGAGCCGAGCTTCTTCGGGTATCCCTGGTGAATCCCGCGGGCGATCGCGAAGTCCTTGTCGACCCAGATGTAGACGCACCGGGAGAACGTCCGCCCGCCGAACGAGCAGCGGACGACGACGAACGCCTCCTTGTACTGCGAGCGCACGGGGTCGAGCAGCTCCTCGCCGCCGGTCGAGCAGGACTGCCAGTCCGCCCAGATCAGCGCCACCGCACCGGGGTCGTCCGGGGCTGGCGCCAGCGGCGGCGGCAGCAGTTCCGCCACCCGCGCCGGGTCGGTGCGGTACTCCACGGTGAGCAGGTCACCGGAGTAGAACCAGGGCGGCGCCGGCACCAGCGAGGCGGCGCCCGTCGCGGTTCGCGGGAAGAAGAACCCTTCCATCGTCACCACCCAGAAATCGTTTGGGGCCGCACGATAACACCGGTATGGGACTCTTGCCCCGGCTCCCCGACCGCTTTATTGTTCGCTCCCAAACGACTTGCCGCGGAGGCGACCCCGTGACCGAGCACGAGATCGACGTCATCCGGGTGCTGTTCCCGGACCTGATCGGCATCGACCGCGCCCGCGACGTCCTCGCTGGCGACGTCGAGGGGCACGGCGTCGCGTTCTGCCGGGCGGTCTACCACACGTCGCCGCGCGGGGACGTGGTCGACGTCGCCGGCGGCCTGGATGCCGGCCTCCCCGACATCGCGATCCGGCCGGACCTGAACACGCTCCGCCCGCTGCCCTGGGAGCCGGGCGTCGCCTGGTGCCTCGGTGACGCGGTCGAGGCCGACGGTTCCCGCTGCCCCGAGGATCCGCGCCACCTCGTGCGGCGCACCGTCGAGCGGTTCGCCAGCCTCGGCCTCTCCCCTGCCGTCGGGCCGGAGCTGGAGTACTTCCTGCTGGTCCCCGATCCGGCTGCGCCGTCGGGCTGGGCCCGCTACGGCGACGCGCCGGGCGACGTCTATACCGCCGGCCGGCGCGGCGACCCCGACGGGCACCTCCTCGCCACGCTGCGCGCTCTGCGAGATCTCGGCCTCGACGTCACGGCGGCGAACCACGAGTTCAGCGGCGGCCAGTTCGAGATCAACCTGCGCCACTCCGCTGCCCTCGACGCCGCCGACCGCGCGTTCCTCTTCAAGGCCGCGGTCAAAGAGTTGGCCCGCCGCGACGGTCGGCGGGCGACGTTCATGGCCAAGCCGTTCAACGACGCGGGCGGCTCCGGCTTCCACATCCATCTGTCCTGTGTGGACGGCGACGGCGGCAACGCGTTCGATGACCCGGCCGGGCCGCACGGGCTGTCCGCCGTCGGGCTACACGCCATCGCCGGCATCCTCGCCCACGCGCCCGCCCTGGCCGCTCTACTCAACCCCACAATCAACTCCTACAAGCGGTTCGGGCCGGACTCCCTCGCGCCGTGGCTGATCGACTGGGGTATCGACAACCGCAGCGCCATGGTCCGGATCCCGCCCGAGCGCGGCGCAGGCACCCGCGTGGAAACCCGACTCGGCGACGCCTCAGCGAACCCGTACGTCGGGATCGCCGGCCTGCTCGCCGCCGCCTACCTCGGCATCCGCGACCAGCTGGAGCCGCCGGCGCCGCTGGAGGGGTACGGCTACGACCCGGCCCGCGCCAGCCTGCTGCCGCAACGGCTGCCGGATGCGCTGGCCGCGCTGGCCGCCGACGACGCGCTCACCGGCGTACTCGGCAAGGGGTTCGTCGACGCTTTCGTCGCCTACAAGCGGGACGAGGTGGCGCGCTTCGAGCGGCACGTCACCGACTGGGAGTTCCGCGAGTATGCCTACCACCTCTGACCTGCCGGACTGCTGGCTGCCGGAGCGGGACAGCGCCGGCTTGGTGGTGTGGCCGTCCGGGTCATTGGTTGCCGAGCACGAACGGTCGTGCTAAAAACACATCGTGCGCAAAGGGGAGAGCACCCGGCAGACCATCCTGGACGAGGCGACGCGGCTCGCCAGCCAGGTGGGGCTCGGCGGGCTGACCATCGGGTCGCTCGCCACCCAGACCGGCCTGTCCAAGAGCGGGCTGTTCGCCCACTTCAACGCCAAGGAGTCGCTCCAGGTCCAGGTGCTCGACCACGCGGCCACGCGCTTCCACAGCCACGTGATCGAGCCCATCCTCGCTGCCCCGCGGGGTGAGCCACGGCTGCGCGAGCTGTTCGAGCACTGGCTGAAATGGGTCGCCAACGGACTGCCCGGCGGCTGCGTCTTTATCGCCGCCGGCAACGAGTTCGACGACCAGCCGGGGCCGGTGCGCGACACGCTCGTACGCATCCAGCGCGACTGGATGACCACCATCGAACGGGTCGTGCAGGGCGCCGTTGCCGAGGGGCACTTCGGCGCCGACACCGACTCCGCGCAGTTCGCCCAGGACCTCTACGGCGTCCTGCTCGCCTACAGCCTCACCAGCCGGCTGCTCGGCGACCCCGATTCCGAAGCCCATGCCCGGCGCGCCTTCGATGCGTTGCTGCGGGGCGCCCGCTAACCCTCTCTGTTAGGAGCTGCTCGTGTCCGCGTCGATTCAAAAAAGCACGATCGTTCGTATCTTTCACGCGCTTGAACGGCTCGCTCCCGCGCTCGGCGCTCGCTGGGCCGAGCAGCTGTGGTTCTCGGTCCCCGGCGGCCGCCAGGTGCGTCGCGCGGCGCCACCGCCGGACCGGCGCTTCACCGCCGGCGATGTGGCCGCCGAGAGCTGGGGCGACGGGCCGATCGTCTACCTGATGCACGGCTGGGGCGGGCAGCGCACCGACCTCGACGCGCTTGTCGCGCCGCTGGTCGCCAGCGGGCATCGCGTGGTGTCGTTCGACGCCCCGAGCCACGGCGAATCCGCGCCGGGCCCGAGCGGCCCGCACCGGAGCACGATCCTGGAATTCGCGGCGGCGCTGCGGGCGGTCGTCGCGGCCGAGGGACCGGCGCACGCCATCATCGCCCACTCGCTCGGCTGCATCGGCGCGACATTCGCCCTCGCGGACGGGCTGCGTACCGAGCGGCTCGCCTTCTTCGCGCCGATGGGCGCCGCGTCGGAATACACCCATGAGTTCGCGCGGCGGCTCGGCTTCGGCGAGCGGATCCGCACCCGCCTCGTCGCCCGTATCGAGCGCCGGTTCGGGCAGCCCATGTCGCACTTCAGCGTGGCCGCCCGGATCCGCGACATCGCGTCACCGCCGCCGCTGCTGATCGTCCACGACCAGGACGACGCCGAGACGCCGTGGGCTGGCAGCGCCGCGCTCGCCGAGATCTGGCTGGACCCGTCCCTGCTCACGACGAGCGGGCTCGGACACCGCCGGGTGCTACGGGACGCGGCCGCCGTCGCCGAGGCTGTGAGCTTCGTCGCCGCGCCGGCCCTGACTCCCGACCGCGCGCCGAAGGGACACTGACCCGTGACGATCACCGCCGAACGCACTACCACCCGGCCCGGCACCGTCCTGCTGCTGACGTCCGGCGCCACGTTCCTGGCCTTCCTCGACACGACCGTCGTCAACGTCGCCTTCCCCGCACTGCGCAACGACTTCGGCGGTGCGTCAGTGACGACCCTGTCCTGGGTGGTCAGCGCGTACGCCGTGCTGCTGGCGGCGCTGCTGACGCCGGCGGGCCGGCTGGCCGACGTCCTCGGGCGACGCCGGCTCTTCCTCGTCGCGCTCGGCGCGTTCACCGCCGCCTCCGCGGTCAGTGCGATCGCACCGAATGTCGAGACGCTGATCGCGTTCCGGGCGGTCCAGGGCGCCGCCGCGGCCGGCATGATCCCGGCGGCGCTCGGCCTCGTGCTGTTCGAGACTCCGCCCGAGCGTCGGGCCGCGGCCGTGGGCGTATGGGGCGCGGCGGCGGCGATGGCGTCCGCAACTGGTCCCAGCCTGGGCGGCGTGCTGATCGAACTCGACAGCTGGCGCGCCGCGTTCCTCATCAACGTGCCGCTCGGGCTGGCGCTGCTCGCCGGCGGGCTGCGGCGCCTCCCCCGGGACGTGCCGACCGGACACCAGCTGCCCGATCCGTCGCGATCACCGTCGGTGTCGGTTCAGTCGTCGCCGGGCTCACGGAGGGGTCCGGCTGGGGCTGGTCGAGCTGGCCGACGGTGGCAACCCTGGCCGGCGGGGTCGCGCTCGTCGCCCTTGGGCTGGCGCGCTCCCGCACACACGCCGCGCCGGCGGTCGAGATCGCGCTCTGGCGCGACCGCACGTTCGCGGTGGCCAATCTCGTGTCGCTCCTCGCCGGCCTCAGCATGTTCGCGTGGCTGCTCTGCGGCCCGCTCTTCACCACGACCATCTGGGGCTACTCGATCCTGACCGCCGGCCTCGCCGTGACCCCCGGCGCCTTCACTTCGGCGATCGCGTCGATGGTCGTCGGCCGGCGGGTGCCGCCGCGGCTCCAGCCGGTCGCAGTCTTCGTCGGGCTGGCGCTGTTCGCGGTAAACGGGTTCTGGATGTACGGCGCGCTCGACGCCGAACCCGCATTCCTGACGGTCTGGCTGCCGGCAGGTCTGCTCGGCGGGGCGGGCATCGGC
>Ga0184623_10000032_pt1 | contig 46729 bp, 49 predicted proteins | sample PLM1_100_b1_FD_133138 | JGI IMG/M metagenome (GOLD analysis project Ga0184623, IMG submission 133138) | Groundwater sediment microbial communities from an aquifer in East River, Colorado, USA - PLM1_100_b1 | ecosystem: Environmental > Terrestrial > Soil > Riparian zone | place: USA: East River... | reverse complement strand
TAGGTGTCGGTGGACGGAATGTACGCCTCGGGCTGGTAATAATCGTAGTAGCTGACGAAGTACTCCACCGCATTTTCTGGGAAAAAGCCCTGGAACTCGCGGTAGAGCTGCGCCGCCAGGGTCTTGTTGTGCACGATGACCAGCGTCGGTTTCTGGACGCGTTCGATCACGTTGGCAAGCGTGAAGGTCTTGCCGGAGCCGGTCACGCCCAGGAGCACTTGGTGAGCAAGCCTGCGCTCGATACCCTCAGTGAGGGCCTCGATCGCCTGCGGCTGGTCCCCTGCTGGCTTGAAATCCGACACGAGCTTGAACTGTCCCACGATTCTCCCCGCCTTTAGTATGATGACAGCCTACCACAGGCAAACCCCGCTTGACGACGGGCGCGGCTTCGCTCCGCAGATCCTCGACGAAAGGACGTTTGCAAGCCGCACGGAGAATACGGTAGGGTAAACGTATGCGCCGCGATCTAGGAAGGCTCTCCGTTCTCGTGGGTTGCGCCCTGGCCCTACTCGCGTGCCAGACCAACCCCTACACCGGCCGCTCCCAACTCATGGTGATCCCGGCTTCGCAAGAAATGAAGATGGGCGCGCAGGCCTACCAGCAGGTCTTGCACGATCCCAAGACGCCGCAGTCGCACGATCCACGTGAAGTCGAGCCCGTCAAGCGCATCGCGGCGCGCATCATCGACGCCGCGAAAAAATCGAAGTATGCCGACATGGCCAATACGTTCGAGTGGGAGGTCACGGTCATCAAGGACGACAAGACCATGAATGCCTTCGCCCTGCCCGGCGGCAAGATCGCGGTCTATACCGGGATCTTTCCGGTCGCGAAGAACGAGGCCGGCTTGGCCGCCATCCTAGGGCACGAGGTGACCCATGCCCTGGCGCGCCATGGAGGGGAGCGAATGAGTCAAGGCCTCGCGGCTCAGGTGGGTGTCGCGGCGCTCTCCATAGGTGCGGCATCGCAAGGCTATGACCCGCAAATGGCCGCACTCGCCGGCGGACTCCTGGCTAACTATGGCTTCATTCTTCCCTACAGTCGTCAACACGAGTCCGAAGCGGACCACATCGGCCTGCTTTTAGCCGCGCAGGCCGGCTATGACCCGCACGAGGCGGTGCGCGTCTGGGAGCGGATGGAGCAGGTTTCCAAAGGTCACCCGCCCGAGTTTCTCTCAACCCATCCAGGCCACGGCACGCGGATCAAACAGCTCGAGAAGTGGATGCCCGAGGCCCTGTCGTATTACCATCCGCCGCCAGGCGTTCAAGTCGCCGACCTTCCCCCTGTGACGTCGCCTCGGTAATCTGTTACCATCCGGTCATGTACATTCTCGGGCTCGGGACCGCCACCCCTCCGTACCGCTATACGCAGATGGAGTGCTGGGCGGCCTTGCAAGCGTCGCCTCAGTTTTCCGCGCTGACATCACGCTCGCAAACCATCCTCGAAACAATTTTGCTCGGGAATAACGGCATTACTTCACGACGCCTTGCGCTGGAATCATTGAAAGAAGCCTTTGACTTAAACCCGGATACGCTTCACCGCCGATTTGTTCGGTATGCTCCGATGCTGGCCGCCGAAGCCGCCGAGCATGCCTTACGCGAGGCTGACCAAAACGCAGACACCATAGAGGCAGTCATCATTAGCACGTGCACAGGCTATCTGTGCCCGGGCCTGACAAGCTATGCCACGGAGCGCCTTGGACTCCGGCGGGATGTGCTCGCGCTGGACCTCGTTGGCCAAGGCTGCGGGGCGGCCTTGCCGAACATGCGTACGGCGGAAGCCTTATTATCAGCCGGACGGTGCCGGCACGTGCTCTCCATCTGTGTCGAGGTGTGCAGCGCCGCATTTTATCTGGATAATGATCCCGGAGTGCTCGTCAGTGCGTGTTTATTCGGTGATGGGGCAGGCGCGGCCGTCTTGGCGAGCGCACCCCATTCCAGGAACCGGCGAATCCAATGGAAAGCGTCAAGTTCTGCCCTCGTCCCTGCCGAACGAGACGCGTTGCGTTTTGAACAACACCACGGGATGCTGCGGAATATCCTGAAACGTTCGGTTCCAAAGTTGGCGGCCACGCAAGCGGAAGCCGTTCTCGACGAGGTCCTGTCGAAAGCGGGTGTCTCACGCAGCGAGATTCGGACATGGATTTGGCACGCGGGTGGACGCGATGTGCTGGAGGCCCTGCAGGAACAGATGAAACTCAGTGCCGACGATCTCCGGTGGAGTCGCGCTGTTTTAAACGAGTATGGAAACCTGAGCAGTGCCTTTGTCTATTTTGTGTTGCAGGAGGCGGTGAGGAAGAATGCGCCGGATGGGCGGTGGTGGCTGTCCTCCTTCGGGGCGGGTTTCAGTTGTCATGGCGCCCTCCTTGAGGTCGGCCCGGGGTCTACTGCATGAGGATGGCGCGATGCGTACAGCCTGAATGGCTGGATCATCTCGACCCTGAAGATGCTCGAGCATCTCGTTCGCGACGCGACCTTCAACTGGTCAATAGAGTGATGGGGAACGCCGCTATTCTCTCGCGCGCGCTGCTGAAAGCCCAGCCCCACAGTCCCCGGCTCATCGTTGAACTGGGCGCAGGGGACGGGACATTCCTCTTGCGGGTGGTTCAACAACCCACGCTACACTGGCAAGGGGGAAAAATCATTTTCGTCGATAGGCAGAGCCTTGTCAGCCAGGGAACGCGAGCGGCCTTCAACGCACTGGGCTGGGACGTGGAAACCGTCGAGGCCGACGTCGCGGCCTGGCTGCAGCACGCCTCTCCTGGACCCATCGATCTGATGATCGCCAACCTCTTCCTCCATCATCTTCATGCCCAGCAATTGACTGCCTTGCTGTCCTATGCAGCAACACGAGCGAACCTGTTTGTGGCCTGCGAACCTCGGCGGTCCTACATAGCGCTCACCGGTAGTTTATTGTTGGGTGTGCTCGGTGGCAATGATGTGTCGCGGCATGATGCCTTCATCAGTGTCCGCGCTGGGTTTGCCGATCATGAACTGTCGGCATTATGGCCCCAATCCTCTCGGTATCGATTAGAGGAGTATGCGGCGGGACTGTTTAGTCATTGTTTCGTCGCGCAACGCACATGATTGACAACTACCAAGCGGTGATCATTGGCGGCGGCCCTGCCGGCGCCACCGCCGCGTTGATGCTGGCACGAGCAGGCTGGTCTGTCGCCGTGGTTGAGAAGGCCGGCTTTCCACGGCGCAAAGTGTGCGGGGAATTCGTGTCGGCGACGGCGCTGCCGTTGCTGCACGAACTCGGGGTCGCGGACTCGTTCCTGGACCTTGCCGGCCCTGAGGTCCGGCAAGTCGGTCTCTTCGTCAATGACTCAATCCTCATGTCTGACATGCCGCGCGCAGATACGTGCGGTGGAGGATGGGGGCGCGCCTTGGGGCGGGAACATCTCGATACGATGTTATTACGACGCGCTGCTGAAGCCGGAGCAACCGTCTGGCAACCCTGGACGGCTGCGGCACTGGACAGAGATGGCGAGCACTACGTCTGTCATATCGTCGCCAAGGACAAGCATGACATCAGAACCGTTCGTTCGCCGGTTGTCATTATGGCTCATGGCTCCTGGGAGCCCGGTTCCCTCCCGACGCAAGTCGTTCGTCACGTCAGACGTCCTTCGGATCTTTTTGCCTTCAAGGCCCATTTTCTGGACGCTCACTTGCCGACCGGACTGATGCCCCTGCTCGTATTTCCCGGCGGATATGGAGGAATGGTACACACCGACGGCGCGCGCCTCAGCCTTTCCTGCTGTATCCGTCGGGAGTCGTTGGACCGATGCCGTCGAGTGTGGCCCCAGACAAGCGCCGCCGAAGCGGTCTTTGCGCATATTCGTTCCTCTTGTCGCGGTGTACGCGAAGCCCTCGATACCGCAAGACTGGACAGCACGTGGTTGTCGGTCGGACCTATTCGCCCCGCCCTGCACGCGAGAGGTGTACCTGGGATTTTTATGATCGGGAATGCCGCCGGAGAAGCGCATCCGATTATCGCAGAGGGCATTACGATGGCCATGCACTCCGCGCGACTGTTGTGCGAACTGCTGATCGGGCGACAACAGGAGGTGTGGACGGAGCGTGAACTTCCATCGATCGCGCGGGAGTATTCAGCAAGCTGGCGAAAGAATTTTTCATCCCGGCTCTATGCCGGCACGCTCTTTGCCAATTTGGCTTTGACAACACACGGGACGGCAGCCGTGTTGGCGGCTCTGGGACGCTTCCCTGCCATGCTGACCGTCGGGGCACGGTGGAGCGGAAAAGTAAAGCCTGTCTTTCCGAGAGGAGTGACTTCATGAAATACGCGCTCTACTTCATCATCGGCGGGACGGTCGTCAGCCTGACGACGTATCTGGGCAGCCTCGGGCGCAGTTGGCTCGCCGCGTTCATCACCACGTTCCCGGCCCTCACCGGCATCACCTTCATCCTGATATACCTGAACGCCGGGGTCGAGCCCACGGTTCCGTACGCGCGGAACCTCCTCTATTTCGTCATCCCATGGCTGGCTTATGTCGGGTTCTATATCTTGACGATTGATCGGGTCGGATTCTGGTTTGCTCTGACCGGCGCCGTCGCTCTCTTCGTCGGGGTCTCAGCCATTACCAAACTCGTTGTTTAGACCAAGGCACTCGCTTGCGACCCCCTTCCCGATTTGACATAATACTGCCGGTGAAGAAACCCTCCAGCGAAAGGAGCACCCGTGGCTAGGCTGGGCGTCAATGTTGATCATGTGGCGACCCTGCGCCAGGCGCGGGGCGGAGACGAGCCGGACCCCGTGCGGTCCGCCATGCTCGCGGAGATGGGCGGCGCCGACGGGATCGTCGTCCATTTACGGGAAGACCGGCGCCACATCCAGGACCGGGACCTGCGACTCCTCCGTGAGATCGTCCAGACCAAGCTTGATCTCGAGATGGCAGCCACGGACGAGATGGCCCGCGTCGCCATGGAGGTCAAACCCCACCTCGTGACCTTCGTCCCCGAGCGCCGGCAGGAGCTCACCACCGAAGGGGGCCTGGACGTCGAGGGCAACCGCGATCGATTCAAGAATATGATCACCCTTCTGCACCAGAGCGGCATCGCGGTCAGCCTCTTCATTGAATCCGACCTCGACCAGATCAAGGCCGCCCGCCGCGTGGAGGCCGATTGCATCGAGCTCCACACCGGCCGGTACGCCAATGCGATGAGTCTCAAGGAGCAGGATACCGAGTTCGAGGCCCTCGCCCAGGCCGCGCGCGCCGCGTACAAACTGGAGATGGTGGTCAACGCCGGACATGGCCTCAACTATCGCAACGTGCGCCGCTTGCGGAACATCCCCGAGATCGTCGAATACAATATCGGCCACAGCATCATCGCACGGGCCGTGTCGGTCGGCCTCGAACGAGCGGTGCGGGAGATGAAAGACCTCCTCCGATAGCCCGGAATATCCATGACGGTTCGTGACGAAATCGCGCAGACGCCAAGCGAAACAGGCGCTTGGAGGCGCGAGGGAGGAAGGCGTACTTGAAACAGTACGGTGACCGACTGAGCGGCGAGGCCGCCTGTTGCAGCGGCGTATCCGCGATTGCAGTAGAAGCGTTCATGGATAATCCGGGCTAAGCATGGAACTCGTCACCGCCGCGGAGATGCGCGAGTTGGATCGCGCCGCCATCGAAGGGCGGAAGATTCCCAGCCTCCGCCTCATGGAGAACGCCGGCAACGCGGTAGCGCGGGAGATGGAGCGGCGCTTCGGATCGCTGCGCGGCAAGACCGTCACCATCGTCAGCGGCAAGGGCCAGAACGGCGGGGACGGGCTCGTCGTGGCGCGCCTCCTCCGGCAGAAAGGCTGCAAGGCGCGGGTCGCCCTCCTCACCGCTCCGTCGGCCTTGAAGGGCGATGCCGCCACCAATCTGAAAAGGTTTCAGCGAGCCGGCGGCCGATGCCATGCGATCGACACCGACGCCAATCTTACAGCCGTGCTGAGCCCGCTCCTTCAAACTAGCGATCTGCTCGTGGACGCCATTTTCGGGACCGGTCTGAACGCTCCGGTCAAAGGCGTGGCGGCCTCGGCCATCGATCTCATGAACGCCTCATCTCGTCCGATCGTCGCCATTGATCTGCCCTCCGGACTCGATGCCGATACCGGCACTGTCCTGGGAACAGCCGTCACGGCGACCTTGACCGTAACCTTGGCGCGCCCCAAGCGCGGACTGTATCTGGGCGTTGGTCCCAACTACGCCGGCGTCATTTGCGTGGCTGATATCGGCATCCCCGCCGATCTCATCGCAACCGCCAAGATTCCGGTGACGCTGCTGGACGCTGCGTCTATCCGTTCCCTGCTCCCCGTCCGGCACCGGGCGGCGCACAAGGGGACGTTCGGACATGCGGGACTTATCGCCGGGTCTGCCGGCAAGACCGGCGCGGCCGCGATGGCGGCCATGGCCGCGCTCCGGATCGGCGCGGGACTCGTCACGGTCGCGACACCGCGCAGCGTCTCGGATGTGCTGGAGGCCAAGCTGCTGGAGGCTATGATCTTCCCAGTTCCGGAGACCGAGGCCCGTACGCTATCCAAACAGGCGCTCGAATCCCTCCGATCGTTTGCCGCGGACAAGACGGCGCTGGCCATCGGACCGGGGATCGGGACACATCCGGACACCCAGACGCTGGTTCACAACTTACTGGTCGAAGTGAACAAGCCGATGGTTCTGGATGCCGACGGCATCAATGCGTTGGCCGGCCACAGAGAGATGCTGAGCCGAGCGGGCGGCCCGCTGGTCCTGACGCCCCATCCCGGTGAAATGGCCCGCCTGCTCGGGATCACCTCTGCCGAGGTCCAACGGGATCGGCTCGGGGTGGCCGCGCGTCTTGCGCGCGAACAGCACGTCTGCGTGGTGCTCAAAGGCGCTGGCACTATCGTGGCGGGACCGGATGGCCGCCTGGCCGTCAATTCCACCGGCAACCCCGGCATGGCGACGGCTGGCACCGGTGATGTTCTGACCGGGATTATTACGGGCCTGCTCGCCCAGGGACTGTCCGCCTGGGACGCGGCCTGCGCCGGCGTTTATCTGCACGGTCTGGCCGGCGACCTCGCCGCCTCGGAGCAAGGCGAAATGGGACTGATCGCAGGCGATGTCATCCAGGCGATTCCCTGGGCCCTGCAAGGCGTCCTGACCGAGGACTAGTCGGGTCATGGCCACCGTTCCCATCACGCAAGCAACAACTATGATGGAGGGTTCAGCCGTCATCCGGGAAACAACGTCAGCGGCGATGACCCATGCGCTCGGCAAGGCCCTGGGCGAGGCCTGCCTCGGGAAAGAAGTCATCGCGCTCGTCGGACCCCTGGGAGCCGGCAAGACGTGCCTCGCCCGTGGCATTGCCGAGGGTCTGGGCGTGCCGGCCGCGGCCGTCGCCAGCCCGACGTTCGTCTTGATCCACGAATACGCCGGCCGCCTGCCGGTCTACCATGTTGACCTGTATCGTCTGGAGGAACGTGACGCAGTGGACGGGTTGGGCCTCGAGGAATACACGGAATCGGCAGGAGTCACCGTGATCGAGTGGGCCGAGAAGGCCCCTGCCGTCTTGCCTCCCGACCACCTGTGGATCGCGCTGGAGCATCTCGGCGGCGATCGCCGGCGAGTGGCGCTTCACCCGCGAGGCGAGCGCTCGAGGAAGCTGGCGGCGCAGGCTTTCGCATGAAACAGCTCTGGGCGCCCTGGCGTCTCGCCTTCATCGAGCAGGCCTCGCACGGTTCCGGGTGCATCTTCTGCGAGAAACCGGCCCTCCGCCGGGACGAGAAGACGTTCATCCTATGCCGGGGCCGTCATGCCTACGTGCTGATGAATATCTACCCCTACAACAACGGCCATCTCCTGGTCGCGCCCTATCGACACATCGGCGCCCTTGAGGAGCTGCCCGAACCGGTCCTGCTCGACATGCTGCGCCTGGTCCAGCGCTCGATCAAGGCCGTCCGGAAAGCCTATGCGCCCGACGGGTTCAATCTCGGCGTGAACCAGGGGAAGGTGGCGGGTGCCGGCATCGAGCACCATATCCACCTGCACATCGTGCCGCGCTGGGAAGCGGACACCAACTTCATGCCGCTCCTGGGCGAGACCCGCGTGCTGCCCCAGCATCTCAAGGCCTCCTATGCGCGTCTGAAGACGGCGTTCAGCAACGGGCGACCGCGAGCGAAACGTTCCTCCCGGAAGAATGATCGGCTATGATACGTTTGATCCTCGTCGTGATCCTCGTCGCCTTGTCGGTGACGTTTTTTCTCCAGAACCGTGAAGAGCAGGCTCTCCTCCACTATTTCGGAACCACCTCCAAGGCACCCATCTACAAACCCATCCTGAGCGCCTTCGGCACCGGTTTGCTGATCATGGGGCTGCTCCTGTTCCCGGCCTGGATCAAGCTGCGCATCAAGGTCCGGCGGACGCGCACCGCCCTCCAACTCGCCGAAGAAGAACTCAACCGCCTGCGCCCCCCACGGACCCCCACGCTCGCCCGCTCCCCGCTGTTGATGCGTGAGAATCCCGAGGACGAGGATGCCCCCTGACCTTAGTCCGCTGATGCGGCAATACCGGCAAGTCAAACAGCGCTACCCGGACGCCCTCCTGTTTTTCCGAGTCGGGGACTTCTACGAGATGTTCTATGAGGACGCCGTCGAAGGCTCGCGCCTGCTGGAGATCGCACTGACCTCGCGCGACAAGCACAAGGCCGAGCAAGTGCCCCTCTGCGGAATCCCCTATCACGCCGCCACCGGCTACGTTGCGAAGCTCCTGCGCGCGGGCCGCTCGGTGGCAATCTGCGACCAGGTGGAGGATCCCCAGACCGCCAAAGGTCTCGTCCGGCGAGAAGTCGTGCGCGTCTACACGCCGGGCACTCTGATCGAGCCGGATCTGCTGGCGGCGGGAGAACCGAACTACCTGGCCGCGCTCGCGCCCGGTCCGTTCGGCGCCGGACTCGCCTGGCTGGATCTGTCCACCGCCGAATTTCGCGTGCTGGAATTGGGCGCGCCCTGGACGGATTCGATCCGCGACGAACTGCTGCGGATCGAGCCCCGCGAGATCCTGATCCCGGACGACCAGGCTGAACAGCTTCGCCGCGTCCTCAGCTTCACCCCAACCGCCATCACCCCGGTTGCGGGATCGGCGTTTCACGCATCGTCAGCCCGCACGCTCCTCCTGGAACACTTTCGCATCGCCTCCTTGGCCGGCTTCGGATGCGACGACAAGCCGCTCGCCGTGTCGGCCGCCGGGGCCCTGCTGCATTACGTCAAGGCGACCCAACCCGGCGCGTCCCTCTCGCACGTGGCCCGCATGCAACTGTACGCGCGAGGCAGCGCGATGATCCTGGACCGGGCCACCCAGCGCAATCTCGAATTGGTTCGGCGCGCGGCGGACGGGCAGGTGGACGGAACCCTGCTCAGCGTCCTCGATCGGACCGTCACGCCGCTCGGCGCGCGGTTGCTGCGGGAATGGCTCCTCCATCCCCTGACCGATCTGGCGGGCATCGCCGCGCGACAGGCAGCCGTCGCCGATCTCCACGGCGACCTGGACCGGCGGAGCCGACTCCGAACGGCCTTGCACGGCGTATCGGACCTCGAGCGCCTGATGAGCCGGATCGTCCTGGGCATGGCCAACGCCCGCGACCTGGACGCGCTGAAGGACTCGATCGGGGCTGTTCCCGAAATCAATCGCCTGCTGGCCGCGTGCACGGCCCCGCTGCTGAGCGAGCGCGCCGAGTCCTGGGAGGACCTCGCGCAGGTAGCCGCCACGATCGATCGTACCCTTCGCCCGGAGCCCCCGGCCTCAGTGAAAGATGGCGGGCTGATTCGCGACGGGGTCAACGCCGACCTCGATGAGCTTCGCTCGATCAGCCGGGACGGAAAGGCCTGGATCGCCAAGATCGAGATACAGGAACGGCAGCGCACCGGCATCGATTCGTTGAAAATCCGGTACAACCAAGTGTTCGGCTACTATCTCGAAGTCACGAATCCGAACTTGCCGCGCGTGCCGACGGATTACATCCGCAAGCAGACCCTCGCCAACGCCGAACGGTTCATCACGCCGGAGTTGAAAGCCCTTGAAGACAAAGTGCTGGGGGCTGAAGACCGTCTGCGCGCGCTCGAGTATGAATTGTTCGATGCCCTGCGGCGCGAAGCCGCCGCATCGGCCTCCCGCGTGCAGGTCCTGGCGCGCACACTAGCCCTGACCGATGCCGCGGCCTCGCTGGCCGAAACCGCAGCAGAAGGCGGGTACTGCCGGCCTGAGTTCATCGAGAACGACACCCTCATCATCAAGGACGGCCGCCATCCGGTCCTCGAACGCCAGGACATTCCCGGCGGCTTCATCCCCAATGACGTTCAGCTCGGCGGGGTGGATCAGCGGCTCCTGGTCATCACGGGCCCCAACATGGCCGGCAAGAGCACGTACCTGCGACAGACGGCGCTCATCGTGCTGATGGCCCAGATGGGCGGCTTCGTGCCGGCGAAATCCGCCGTGATCGGACTGGTGGACCGGATTTTTACGCGAATCGGGGCCGCGGACAATTTAGTGGAGGGACAGAGCACCTTCATGGTGGAGATGACCGAGACTGCCAATATCCTGCACCACGCGACGATGCGAAGCTTGATCATCCTGGACGAGATCGGACGGGGCACCAGCACGTTCGACGGACTGAGTATCGCGTGGGCCGTCGCCGAGTACCTGGCCGATCGCAATCGGGTCGGAGCCCGAACCCTGTTTGCGACGCATTACCACGAGTTGACGGACCTGGCGCGCACGCACCCTGGCGTTCGCAATTACAACGTGGCGGTGCGAGAACGCGGGGAAGAGATTCTGTTCCTGCGCAAGATCGTGGAAGGCGGAGCGGACCGCAGCTACGGGATCCACGTGGCCCGCTTGGCCGGCCTACCGCAAAGCGTCCTCGCGCGCGCGACCGAGGTCCTGGCGAGACTGGAAAGCGGAGCGTCGAAAGAAAACGCCGACCCCACGGGGTTCGACACCCCTCCGCATCTGACACCCGACCCGACTCTTCCGGCGCCCCATCCGATTCTAGAGGAGGTCCGGCAGATGGATCTCTTCGGAATGACGCCTTTGGAGGCGATGAACAAACTGGCGGAGATCAAGGAACGGCTGGGGAAAGAACAGCAGGCATAAAAAACGGGCAGTAGGGTTTCCCCTACCGCCCGTCTCCATTGCCAGTACTAGCCCGCTACCTTATGGCTTCGGCGCTGCGGGAGCTGGAGCTGCGGGAGCTGGAGCCGCGGCAGCCGGGGCCGGAGCGGCAGCAGGGGCAGGATCCGCCGGAGGACCGGCCACGCAGCCCACTTGATCCTTGAACACAACGTGCTTGCCGTACTTGAGGCTGCCGCCAGCCTGGTCCTCGCCAAGCACGTCGGTCGGCACGCCCGGCTTGCCCTTCAAGACGCCGCATTTGCTTTCCATCATCGGGAAGCCTGGCTGCGCCTTCATGGTCGGCTGCCCTTTGAACGTCGTATTGGCAGCCATAACGCCGGTCCACAGCTTATCGTCCGCATCCTTCACTTTGGTCGCGACGCGCTTGTTCTGCTCGACTTCCTGCACGGTCATCTCGACCACAGCGCCTTTCGTCGTCGGGGCGACGCTGGCCGCCGCTGCCGGGCCAGGAGCCGAGCGAGCCTTGGACTTCAACGCCGCCAAGTCCCCACCGCTGGCGAACACCCGCATGTTCTTACCGGGCAGCATCATGCCCCAATACTGGTTGATCTCGCCGCTGTTGCGGACGCCCTTCCACACCCAGTTCACCCACACGGCATCTTCATAGGGATCCACGACGATGACGCGGGCCAGGATGGTCCGGGGTTGGGTGAAGTCTTCCTCAAAGCGCTCCGAAAAGGCCTCGATGGCCAAGGCGGTCCCGGCACTCGCACCCACGAACAGGAGTGCGGCGCCGCCCGCCAGAACCTTGGAATAAGCCTTCATGAGACTCCCTCCTTAAAAGTAGTCTAAAAATTGTGAGAATGCCGATTACTTGAGCACCTTGAAGGAGGTGATCGTCGGGCGACCGCCGATATCCTCGACGTTCACTTCCAGATTCACCAATTCCTGATTGGCCTTTGTGATCTGGTCCATCAGGCTCTTGTCTTTGACGGCAAGGCGGACGGTCGTTTGAGCATGATACCATCCGCCATAGGGCGCGTTCTTTTCCGTGCCGCCCTGGAAGCCCCAGGCGCCACCACCCGAAGGACCTTCCGGCACCGCGGTGGTTGCCACCGACGAGCGCCCGCCCGGTTTCCCTGATCCCGGCTGCCCCGTGTTCCAATACTGAATTCCGAATAAGACTTCGCCATCCGGATTCTCGGCCCAATGGGCCCAAATCCGCCCTTTCAAAGTCTCAGCCGCCGCATTGTCGGCCGGCAACGACCCAATCACCAGCAAGGCCAGCACCGCAGTAATGATGACGCCTCGTTTCATCCTGTCTCCCTCCTTAAAATAAACGTGAACGACGGATGACTTATAACTCTCGAAAAACATCCTTAATCGGTTGACAATACCGTACTACAAGGTGGGATGCTACTAGAGGGCAAGGGGCTTGTCAAGAAAATTTTGGCATGCCCTGTCCCGCACTCAACTGATTGAATTAAGGCGATTTTTCAGCGGTTGCCGATCGCATTGAGAGGCCTTCTCGCCATCACGACATGACACGCTCGATCGTCCCTTTTTTCAGCGGTCCCAATGCGGTCATGGTCAGAGAACGATCACCGAAGAGGTCACGGCTGAGTCGCCCCAACTGTTCCGCGGACACGCGATCGATGTCAGCCATGATCTCCCTGAGCGAAATATGGCAACCGAAATGCATCTCATCTTTAGCCAGCTTGCTCATCCGGCTGCTGGTACTCTCGAGCCCCAGCATGAGGCTGCCCTTCAACTGCCCCTTGGCCCGTTCCAGTTCGGCATGCGCCACGGGCTTCGCCTGCAAGCGACGGAGCTCCCCCAAAATCAGCCCCAGCACTCGGGGCGCCGCATCGGGCCGGGCACCGGCATACACCGTCAGGAGTCCGCTGTCCGTGAAGCACATGACCGACGAATAGATCGAGTAGGCCAGGCCTCGCTTCTCCCGCACCTCCTGAAACAGCCGGGAACTGACGCCCCCGCCCAAGATCGCATTCAACACGTACACGCCGTAACGGTCTTTATCGCCTTGGGAGACACCCTTCATGCCGAGACACATATGGACCTGTTCCAAGCGTTTCGGCCGGACGTGAATCCCGCCGCCGATCGTCGGCGGGAAGCGGTGGCCGGGCACGGCAGCTTCGCCCCACTGCCCTCCGAACGCGGACGCCACTTGCCGGAACATCGGCCCGAAGGCGAAATTTCCCGCCACCGAAATCACCACCTGCGACGGGCCATAATGCCGCGCGCGGAACGCCAGCAATTGCGCCCTGCGGAGCGCCCGGATCGTGGCCACCTCCCCAAGAATGGGCCGTCCCAGCGGGTGTGTCCGGAAGGCATTCATCGTATGGAGGTCATAGAGGTAGTCCTCCGGATCGTCCTCGACCATCCGGATTTCCTCGAGCACCACCTGCTTCTCCCTCGTGACCTCCTTGGCGTCAAAGCGAGAGTGATGGAAGATGTCCGCCAGCAGGTCAATCGCCTGTCCGACATGCTCGTCCAGGACCTTGGCGTAGAAAGTGGTGCCCTCGCGCGAGGTGAAGGCATTGAGTTCTCCGCCCAGGGTGTCAATCTCCCGGGAGATGGCCTCGGCCGAGCGGCGGCGCGTGCCCTTGAAAACCATGTGCTCGATGAAGTGTGACAGACCCTCTTCGCCCCGTTGCTCGTCCCGCGAGCCGACGTTCACCCAGATCCCGATCGACACCGACCGGACGGAAGGGATCTTCTCGGTGACCACCCGAAGACCATTGTCTAGGACTTCCTTGCGGAACATCGCGGGCGCGACTCCTTTAGGCTTGCTCCGCCGCCTTCGGATCAGGCATCGCCTCTTTCCGGCTGAGCCGGATCTTCCCCTGCCGGTCCACCTCGATCACCTTCACGAGAATCTCGTCGCCCTCCTTGACTTCATCTGTCACGGCCTTGACGCGATGATGGGCCAATTGCGAAATGTGGACCAGCCCATCCACGCCGGGCAGCACTTCGACGAACGCGCCGAAATCCATGATCTTCCGGACCTTGCCCATGTACAGTTTGCCGACTTCGACTTCTTCGGTGATCTGGTTCACGCGGTCGATCGCTTTCTGGGCGGAGGCCTCGTCGCTCGACGCGATCGTGACCGTACCGTCGTCCTGCACATCCATCTTGACGCCGCAGGTCGCCACGATGTCCCGGATGACTTTTCCACCCGGGCCGATGACTTCGCGAATCTTCTCCGTCTTGATCTTGAGGGTGTAAATCCGGGGGGCATACGGAGACATCTGGGAACGCGGCGCCGCCAGGGCCGTGCGCATGCGCTCGAGGATGTGCATCCGCCCGTCACGCGCCTGCGCCAGGGCCTTCTCCATGAGCTGGGCCGTGATACCGCCGATTTTGATATCCATCTGCAGCGCCGTCACACCCTGCGCCGTGCCGCAGACCTTGAAGTCCATGTCTCCGAGATGGTCCTCGAGTCCCAAGATGTCGGAGATGATCATGACCTGGTTGCCTTCCTTGATCAGCCCCATCGCGATGCCGGCCACCGGCTCCTTGATGGGCACGCCAGCATCCATCAGCGCCAGGCTTCCGCCGCACACCGTCGCCATCGAGGAGGAGCCGTTCGACTCCAGGATGTCCGACACCAGTCGCACGGTATAGGGGAACTCCTGCTTGGTCGGCAGGACCGGCTTGAGCGCCCGATCCGCGAGCGCACCATGGCCGATCTCGCGCCGGCCGGGCGAGCGCAGCGGCCGGGCTTCGCCGACGCTGAATGGGGGGAAGTTATAGTGGAGCATGAAGGTCCGGTAGTATTCGCCTTCCAAGGCGTCGATCTTTTGCTCGTCATCGCTGGTGCCCAACGTGACGACCGCGAGGGCCTGCGTCTCCCCTCTGGTGAAAAGCGCTGAACCGTGCGTCCGCGGCAGGATGCCCACTTCGCAGGTGATCGCCCGGATGTCCTTGGGTCCCCGGCCATCTGCCCGCTTGCCGCCCTCGAGGATCATCTTGCGAACGACTGTGTATTCCAGGTTGTGGAACACCAGCTTCACGTGCCGCGCGCGATTCGGGTCGTCCTCCTTTTTGAGGGCGTCCACGGCTTCGGCCTTGATCGCATCCAGTCGTTCCTGGCGGGCGCTCTTGTTCGGGATGATGATCGCTTCCCGGATTTTTTCGGCAGTGAGTGTCTCCACCGTCTCCGTCAGAGCCGGATCGATCTGCTCGGTCACCACCGCGCGCTTGGGCTTGGGGCACTTCGCCGCAAGTTTGTTGATGGCTTCGACGATCCGCTTGATCTCCTCATGCGCCCGCTCGATGGCCGCGATCATAACGCTTTCGGGCAGGCCGGCCGCCCCGCCTTCCACCATCATGACGGCATCCGCCGTGCCGGCCACGACCAGGCTGAGATCACATTCCTCCAGCGCGCTCAAGACCGGGTTGATGACGAACTGCCCCTTGAGGCGGGCCACCCGCACGGCGGCCACCGGCCCGTTGAACGGAATGTTAGAGACGGCGAGCGCCGCCGACGCCGCGGTGATCCCGATTACGTCGGATGTGCCGGACTGGTCGGCGGAGATCACCATCGCGATCACCTGGGTCTCGTAGTACCACCCCTCGGGGAACAGCGGCCGCATCGGCCGGTCGATCAAGCGGCTGGTGAGTTTTTCTCTCTCCGACGGCTGGCCTTCGCGCCGGAAAAAGCCGCCCGGAATCTTGCCGGCGGAATAGGCCTTCTCCTGGTAATCCACCGTGAGCGGCAGGAAATCGAGGTCCTTCTTCGCGGCCTGCGAGGCCACGGCCGTCGCCAGCACGTAGGTGTCGCCGTAGGTGGCCAGCACCGAGCCGTCGGCCTGTTTGGCCAGATGGCCGGTTTCCAGCTTGAGTATCCGTCCGGCCACTTCAAGTTCAACTGTGTGCGCCATATTTGTCTCGTCTCCCCTTAGCAAGGCGCCTGCAGATGTCCACGGATCTGGCCTGCTTGCCCAGGAAAGCAGATCAGATCGGTGTCCATCTGTGACGCCGGGTTAGGGGGCGGCCGGACGCCCATCGCCCGGATCCCCCACACTGTCTCGACCGACCACCCTTAACGGCGAATGCTCAACCGTGCGATGATGGACTTGTACCGCTCTTCATCGTGCCGGCGGAGGTAATCCAACAGCCGGCGGCGGCGACTGACCATCATCAGAAGCCCGCGCCGTGAATGGTGATCGTTCTTGTGACCGCGGAAATGTTCGGTCAGGTACGTAATCCGGTTGGTCAGGATCGCGATCTGCACCTCCGGCGACCCGGTGTCCGTGTCGTGGGTCTTGTACCCCTGAACGAGGGTCGTCTTCGCCTCTTTCGTCAATGCCATCCTACTTGCCCTCCTTCGCAGTGAATCATACCAGGACTTTTTCGAGTGTGATCAGGGTTCCGGGCGCCGCCTGCCTGAGATCCTCCGGCCCGCACGGGACTTTGCCGATCGCCAGCAACCGGCCGTCCGGCCCCAGCAGGCACACACTGTCGCCCGCTGCCCACGCACCTTCCGCTTGCACAACCCGCGTGGCCGGGACCGCCACACCATGACGAATGTTTCGGCTCGCGACCTCATCAATGACCAACGCCGGCAGGTCGGTCAGGGCCATCGCCGTGGAATAGAGCCGGGATTCCACTGCCTCTCGCTTCGCCAACTCTGCCAGTTCGTCGAGACTCACCGCGTCGTCAATGCTGAACCGTCCGACCCGGCGGCGCTCCAGCCCGGCCAGATGCCCGCCGACACCCAACGCCTCTCCGATGTCGGCGCAGAGCGTGCGCACGTAGGTGCCCTTGCTGCAGACCACATCGAAGGTGACATCCATCGTAGCGGGAGGGGGCCGCGAGCCGGCTGCATCAGCGGGCGTGGGCGTCACCGACAGAATCTCCAGCGAGCGGACCGTGAACTCACGCGGCGACCGGGGAACGGTTCGACCGGCGCGGGCCGATTTGTACAACGGGACGCCCTTGACCTTGACGGCGGAATACATCGGAGGCACCTGCTGAAGCCGTCCGACAAAACCCGCCATCACCGTCACGATGGCGGCCTCGTCGGGCAGCATCCCTTCGGCCCGCCCCACGACATTCCCGGTCGCATCCTGCGTATCGGTCGCCACTCCAAGACGCAACACCGCCCGGTACGCCTTGTCCGTATTGACCAAGTACTCCGCGATCCGCGTGGCTTTGCCGAGGCAGAGCACCAACACGCCCGTGGCCGCCGGGTCCAAGGTCCCGGTATGACCGACCTTGGAGATCCCGAGTAACTTCCGCGCCTTCGCCACCACATCGTGGGACGTCCATCCAGCCGGTTTATTGATGACCAGCACGCCATCCAAGGCGACGCCCTCCCGGCACTCGTCGAGATCAAGCTGGGCCACGGTCTTTGCTCCCCGCACCATCGTCTCTCGATTCGGCTTGCTTCGGTCGCACCTCGTCAAGCAGATTCAAGACCCGTGTCACGCGATCAATCGACGTGTCCTTGACAAACTTCAAGGCCGGCACATACCGCAGCGTCAGGCGTCGGCCCAACTCACCCCTGATGAACCCTTCCGCGCGCGAGAGCGCGCCCAGCGTCGCAGCCTCTTGCGCCCCCTGCTGTAAGACCGTCACGTACACCCAGGCCTGCTTCAGGTCCGCCGTCACGTCCACAGCCGTCACAGTCACGAAGCCGACACGGGGATCTTTCACCCGCCGCATCAGAATGTCAGCGATCTCCATGCGAATCTGATCGCTCACCCGTTCGGTGCGCTTAAATCCCACCATCGCTCACAGGATCTCCGTGTGATGCTGTATCAGCTCAACGGACGGATTGGCGCGGACGGTATTCAGCACCGAATCCAGCACTCGACTGACATGCCGACCGTCATTCGCCACGCAGGCCACGCCGAGCACTGCCCGCTGCCAGAGATCGTTGGCGTCCACCTCGGCGATCGAGACATTGTACGTGTTCTTGATGCGCTCCTTCAGACTCAACAGAATCTGCCGCTTGCCCTTGAGCGAACCGATGCCCGGCAGGTGCAAATCAATCGTACAGACGCCAACGACCATGGGAGGAGCAGGATCAGAGTTTTGCCGCGATCTTGTCGATCGTGAACACTTCCAACCGGTCACCGACCTTGATATCATTAAAGTTCTCGACGCCGATGCCGCACTCGTAGCCGGCCGCCACTTCTTTCACATCATCCTTGAAACGGCGAAGCGATCCCAACCGTCCCGCATAGACGACGACGCCGTCCCGAACGACCCGCACGCTGGCACCGGCGCGCACGATCGTCCCGTCCGTCACATAGCATCCGGCCACGGCGCCGGCTTTCGGGATCATGAACACCTGGCGCACCTCCGCCCGTCCCAGCACCCGTTCCTTCAGGGTGGGTTCGAGCAATCCTTCCATGGCGGCCTTGATGTCGGTCAGCGCCTCATAGATGATGCTATAGGCGCGGATGTCGACCCCTTCCCGCTCGGCCAGCGCGGCCGCTTTCGCTTCCGGTCTGACGTTAAAGCCGATGATGATCGCATTCGATGCCGCCGCCAGTTGGACGTCGTTTTCCGTGATCCCGCCCACTCCTTTGAGAATGACATGGGGCTTGACGGCATCGGTGCCGAGCCGCTCCACGGCATCCCCGATGGCTTCGGCCGACCCCTGCACGTCGGCCCTGATGACGATGCCAAGGTCTTTGACCGTCCCTTCCGCGACCTGTGCGAACAGGTCGTCCAGCGTCACTTTCCGGACGGGCGCCATCCCGGCCGTTCGCTGCTTTTCGAGCCGCGACTCCGCGATCTCACGGGCGATCCGCTCATCCTTGGCGACGACGAATTCGTCGCCGGCCATGGGAACTCCCAGCAAGCCGACCACTTCCACCGGGATGGATGGGCCGGCCTCTTTCACCAACCGCCCGGCGTCGTCGAAGAGGGCCCGGACGCGACCACTGTAGGTGCCGACCACGAAGGCGTCGCCGACTCGAAGAGTGCCGGTTTGGACAAGGACGGTGGCGACCGGGCCGCGGCCTCGGTCGATCTTGGCTTCGATCACGGTGCCTTTGGCCAATCGGGCCGGATTGGCGCGCAATTCCAGCACTTCCGCTTGAAGCAGAATCATCTCCAGCAAGGTATCCAGGCCGGTTTTCTTCTTGGCGGAGACTTCGACGTAGATCGTTTCCCCGCCCCACGCCTCGGGCACCAAGCCCCGTTCCGCCAGCGAGTTTCTGATCCGGTCAGGGTTGGCGTCCGGCATATCCATCTTATTGATGGCCACGATGAGCGGCACGTTCGCCGCCCGCGCATGGTCAATGGCCTCGATGGTCTGCGGCATGACGCCGTCATCGGCCGCGACGACCAAGCCCACGAGATCGGTCACCTTCGCGCCCCGCGCACGCATCGCCGTGAAGGCTTCATGGCCCGGGGTATCCAGAAAGGTGATGGCCTTGCCGCGGGCTTGCACGACGTACGCCCCGATGTGTTGCGTGATGCCTCCCGCTTCGCCTTCGGTCACGCGGGTCTCTCGGATCGCATCCAGCAGCGACGTCTTGCCATGATCGACGTGGCCCATGATCGTGACCACGGGGGGCCGCGGCGCTTGCGTTCCTTCAGCTTCGGCAGGTTCCTCGAGCAGCTCTTCGGCCGGCCGTTCGGCCATCATTTCCACTTTGACGCCGAAGGACTCGGCCAGAAGCGTGGCGGCATCGGAGGGAATCGGCTGATTCAGCGTCAGCATGGTCCCCATGTCCATGAGCTTGCGCATCACATCAGCGGGCTTTTGCCCCACGGCCTCCGCAAAATCCTTGACGGAAAGTCCTTCCTCCAGCTTGACCGCTTTCAGGCGGGGCTTCGTGACCTCGGCGGTCGAGCTTGTCGCTGTATGGCGCGTTTTCTCTTCGCGCCGGTGCATCGGCATCGCCCGCAGATCCCGCCAGCGGGCCGCGTCATCCCGCGTGGGAACCGGCTCGTCTTCCCGCCCGCGAACCGTCCGGCGGACTTTTTTGATCTTATCCTTCAGGTTGAGAAGATCAGGCTGCGACGGCGCCAGGCCGGCGCCCTTCTTCCCGCCCGGATGGCGATCGGCATCGGAGAGGGATGGCGGCAACTTTTGACCGAAAGAGGCCGGTGGGACAGGTGGAGGCGTCGTCGCGGCAAACGGTGCCGCATATCCCGGTGGCGCCGGATGCGACGGAGACTCACGAGGCGCGGGACTCAACGGCGGCACGGCGGCCTCCTCGGCCGGATGGAGGGGGGCGAGATCCTCAACGGCAGACGTGTCACTGGGCCGCCGTTTGACCAGGATCAACTTTTTCTCCGCCTTCGGCGGTTCGGCAAGCGGCGGGGCCGGTTTGGCCGGCGCGGTCGCCCGCGCGGAAGCTCCTTTGGGCTTTAGCGAGGGTGTGGGGGCGGGCTTGGCGGCTTTGGCCTTGGCCGTGGTTTTCGGAGCCTTCACGGCAGACGGTCCCGCTTGTTTCTTGGTTTTCGGCGTTGCCTTGGCCAGAATCTTCGCGACCGTCTTCTCCTCGAGAGTGGCCATATGGGTCGCGACCGTCACCCCAAGGCCTTTAAGGTCCTTCATCAGATCCTTGTTCGTGATCCCAAGTTGCTTGGCTAGCTCGAAAACCCGCATGCCCGTTCGTGCCTCTGCTTATGCTCCCGCAGCCTGCTCGTCCTGGCTGGTTTCAGCGGGACGCTCCGGCGGGGTCTCTTCTTCCCCGGCCGCCTCTCGCTGGGCCGCGGCCGCAGCCGATTCCGCTTCCACCAGCCGCGCGTGTTGCTCCTGTAACTGATGCGCGATGGCGGCTCGAGTTTCCTGGTCGCGCACCACCCGTTCTTTCTCATACTCGCTGGCGCCGATAATGTCGATCTTCCAGCCGGTCAGCTTGGCAGCGAGTCGGACGTTCTGCCCGTTCCGCCCAATTGCCAGCGAGAGCTGGTTGTCCGCGACGACCACCAGCGCCGATTTCTTCTCTTCGTCCACGCCCACTTTTTCGATGACCGCAGGGTTCAAGGCCTCCGCGATGAAGACCCGCGAATCCGGCGTCCACGCAATGATGTCGATTTTTTCGCCCCGCAGCTCGCGCACCACTGCTTGGACCCGCGATCCCTTCATCCCGACGCAGGCGCCGACGGGGTCGACGGCGCGATCGCGCGAGACGACGGCGATTTTGGTCCGATCGCCCGGCTCGCGAACCACGCCCTTGATCTCCACGATCTTCTCCGCAATCTCCGGCACCTCCGCCTCAAACAGCTTGCCGATGAAGTTCGGATGGGTCCGGGAAAGGATGACCTGCACATCTCGCAGCGTCCGCTTGACATCGAGGAGGTACGCCTTGACACGATCCCCCCGCCGGTAGGTCTCCCGCGGAATTTGCTCGTGAGCCGGAAGAATCGCTTCGGTCTTGCCGAGATCGACGATGTAGTTGCGGCGTTCCTGCCCGAGAATGATCCCGTTGACCAGATCGCCTTGCCGCGCCGAATATTCCCGTTGCACGACCTCCCATTCGGCCTCACGGACCTTCTGAAAGATCACCTGCTTCGCGGTTTGCGCCGCAATCCGGCCGAATTCCTCAATCTCGATGACGGACCCGATCTCGTCCCCCAATTCGGCTTCGCTGTCGATCTTGCGGGCCTCAGCCAGCGAGACTTCGGATTTGGGGTTGGTGACCTCGTTGACGATTTTCTTCAGGGAGATCGCTTCCACATCGCCACTCTTACGATCAATGCGAACCTGGATGTTCTCGGCCGCACCATAGCGCTTTTTCGCCGCCGTGAGCAACGCCGACTCCACCGCATCAAGGATGCGTCCCGCATCGATGCCTTTTTCACGCCCGATCTGTTCAATCACTGTGAGAAGCTCTCGACCCATGATGCCTGCTCCGTCTCCCTTTAGAATTCCACTTCCAGCCTGGCCTCCAGAATGTCGGCTAGCGGAAGGGCTACCGATATCGCGCCCCCGGCACGTTTTCCGCCAGGTGCGACTTCCACCCAGACCTGTATACCGTCGAGTCGTTGTATCCGGCCGATCGCCACCATCTGCCCCAGCACCGGCTTGGCCATTTTGAATCGCGCCAGGCGGCCTCGGAACCGCTCATACTCACTGGCCTGCCGGATCGGACGGTCCAGCCCCGGAGACGAGACCTCCAGGACGTACGTGTGAGGGACCGGATCCTCCGCGTCCAGCGCGTGCCCGATCAGAACGTGCGCGCGCTCGCAGTCGCCGACGGAGATTCCCCCATCACCCTGCTCCTGGGGCCGTTCGATGACCACCCGGATCAGGGTCTTCGGTCCACGCCCCCGCACTTCCACATCGACAAGCGTCAATCCGAGTGAGGAGAGAACAGGGCCAACGATTCGCTGGACAACAGCGCCAATCCGTTCGGACCCTCTGGCGGTTCCCGGAGGAGGACCGCCACCGGCTGGCACATAGGGATGGTCTTGACCCGTCATGACCGAAAAAAAAGTGGGCACGAGCCCACTTTACATATCTAAAACTAGCACACAGGTCCATGGGAACGCAAGGGAAAAACTAGACACGTGAGTCCCTGAAACGGTCCATCAGCAATCGCGTGATGGGGCCGGGAGCGCCGGCTCCGATCGGGCGTCCGTTGACCCGAGCAACCGGCAACACTTCGATCGTCGTCGAGGTCAGCAGCACCTCATCGGCAGCATAGAGATCGGCTTCGGACACCGACTGCTCGTTGATCACCACGCCGGCTTGCCGGGCCAATCCGAGCACCACCTTGCGTGTCACTCCGGACAGGAGCAGCGGTCCCTCGGGCGGAGTCACAAGGGCGTTGCCCCGTACAGCCAGAACATTGCTGGTCGCGCCTTCCAACACATATCCGTCCCGCACGAAGAGCGCCTCAAACACGCCCGCCTCCCGCGCCTGTTGTTTCGCGAGCACATTGGCCAGGAGAGAGATGGCTTTGACGTCGCACCGAGCCCACCGGATGTCGGGGACGGTGATCACATCCGCTCCTTGGTCGTAGAGGACAGGAGCGGGCGGCGTCATCGCCCGTACCGTCATCGCCACTGTCGGTGTCATCGGACCCGCGACAGCGTGGTCCCGAGGGGCGACCCCGCGGGTCACTTGGATATAGACTTTCGCGTTGGGAAAGCCGCTGCGCGAGACCGCCTCGGCGACCACGGCCGCCCAGCGGTCCTGCGTATAGGGCAAGGGAATCCCCAAGGCGCGCGCGCTCTGCTCGAGACGCCCGAGATGGTCGGTCAGCCGAAAGGGGCGGCCGGCGTACACTCGAAGGAGTTCGTAGACACCATCTCCGAACTGAAAGCCCCGATCCTCGACCGAGACACGCGCCTCGGCGAGCGGCATGAAGACGTTGTTGATGAACGCGATCTCAGGCACACCTAACCAGCCACCGTCACCACGTAGACCCGACGGTCCTCAGCCGTGAACTTCCAGCCCATCCGCTTCTCGAACACGATGCGATGGGTGCCCGGCTTCAGCGCGCGAAACTCGAAACTGCGCTTTCCGGAATCGACGATATTCGTGCTGTCGCCGATGCTGCGTTCGTAGTCATCGTTGAGTAACGACACGGCTTCTGGATCGTAGGACGGCACGTAGATTTCGCCCCTCGTGCGGTCTTCCCACAAACGTACGGTAAACGTCGCGCCGACGCGGGTCTCCAGCGTCTTGTCCTGTTTCCAGCCTTCGCTCATCCCCACGGACATCGTTTGCGTCCCTCAAATCGCGCGGTATCTTACGTCAGACGGCAGGGTGAGTCAAAGCTGCAAGATGAAGCGCAACTCCGCGCCCGCCGCCAGGCGCTCCCGGCGCGTGAAACCGGCATGCGTTTCAATCACGTAGCGGGCTTTTCCCGTGGGGGGACCGTATTCCGGACACTTCTCGATCTGACACGGTTGGGCCTCTTCGATGACCAGAAGAACGCGTTTGCCTTCATCAAGCCAGATGAGGTCCACAGGAAAGCGGTACTGGCGCGTATTCCGGCGGTAGAAATCCGCTTGCTCGTAAATGAACAGCATGCCCCAGTCGGGAGGAAGCGCATCACGGAAGGCAAGCCCGGTATACAGTAACAACGGACTATCGGCGACTTCCATGTGCAACTGGGTGCCGGACGGGAAACTCACCATCAGGGACTGGGGACCCTGGTTGGTGAACATGAAATAGTTCCCAGCCAGCAGCAGGCCTAACGCCAAGACCGCCAAGACGCCTACCCGCGTCGCCTGTGACTTTTCCATAGGTTTCGCGCTCCCGGCGGCTGCTCCCCACGGGACTAGGGCTTTTGTTCGTGCCAAAACAGGTCTTCAGGCCCATGCCCTTGAGAAAAATCACATTGACAATGAGAGGGCCATCCTCTTAAAATTTCGTGTTACCATATCATGAATTCTCAGCCGGGGGCCAACCTTATCTGCGGCCTCCGACAAGGGAAAATCCAGAGAGAGCGAGTCTGGGAAGGAGGCAAGTGTTATGGCATTACTGATCACCGACGAGTGCATTTCCTGCGGGGCCTGCCTCCCCGAGTGTCCCAACGAGGCCATCTTCGAAACCCGGAGCGACGCCGAGGGGAAGGGCAACCACGTCGGCGACGGTCAGGGCGTCGGCGATAGCATCTATGTCATTACCCACGAGCGCTGCACCGAGTGCGTGGGACACTTCGACGAACCACAGTGTGCGGCGGTCTGCCCGGTGGACAACTGTTGTATCTCCGATCCCGCCTATCCGGAATCGACGGAGGTGCTCCTAGAACGTGCCCGCAAGCTGAACCCGGACAAGGAGATCGATCCCAACAAGGTCTGGAGCGGCGTGCGCAACTGACGTTCGACGAGTCTCCCGCTTAAACTGAGAAGCCCCCCTTCTCGTGGAGAGAAGGGGGGCTTCTTCGTTACGCCTGCAATCGTTGGCCCTGGATCTCTCTCGTTCTAAAGCGTTCCCCAGTTTTTGAAATAGCGCAACAGGTCCCGGACTGAAAGAATGCCGACAATTTTCCCGTCTTCCGTCACCGCCAGATGCCGGATGCCACGTTCCGCCATCAAATCGCTCGCGTCGTGTGCGGAGCGGTCAATCTCGATGGTGATGATCGGTGCTGTCATCACCTCCGATACCCGCACGTGCCGGCTATCGCCTCCCACGGCCAACACGCGACGCACCAGATCGGCCTCGCTGATGATTCCGACAAACTGCGCACCGTCCGATACCAGTAAGGCACCGACCTGCGCGTCCCGCATGGTCCGAGCGGCTTCAACGACCGGCGCGGAGGGAGACACGGAAGAGATCCGCCGGCTCATCATAACCGCCAAGGGTCTATGGATCACCGATCCCCCGGTCGCCATGGCGAAATGAATTGTAGAGAAGGAGCCGGTGGCAGTCAATAGAGCCGGGTCTGTGTTATACTCCGCTGCGGTACGGCGGGAGGGAGCAGCATGAACATCAGCGTCATCGGGACAGGCTATGTCGGTTTGGTGACCGGAGCCTGTTTTGCCGAGTTCGGGGTCCAAGTGACCTGCATGGACAAGGACGAACGTCGGATTGCCATGCTGGAGAAGGGCGAGATTCCCATTTACGAACCGGGCTTGGCCGAACTGGTTCGGAAAGGCCTGTCGGAGGGACGCCTGACCTTCACCACCGATCTCGGCAAGGCCGTCGAAACTGGTCTCGCGATCTGCATTGCCGTGGGGACACCCTCCCGCGAAGATGGCTCGGCGGATCTTTCATTCGTGGAAGATGTGGGGCGTGGCATCGCGACTCATCTCGACCGCTACAAGGTGATCGTCACGAAATCAACGGTCCCGGTCGGGACCGGGGAGCGGTTGCGCGAGCTGATCGAGCGGTATGCCCCCCAACCCGCTCACTTCGACATCGTCTCCAATCCGGAATTCCTCCGGGAAGGATCGGCCATCGAAGATTTCATGCGCCCCAACCGCGTGGTCATCGGCGCCGACAGCCCCCATGCGGAAGCGATCATGCGGGACCTGTATCGCCCTCTCTACCTGATCGAAACCCCGTTCGTGTTCACGGACGTCGCCACGGCCGAGATGATCAAGTACGCGTCCAACACCTTCCTCGCGACTAAAGTGTCTTTCATCAATGAAGTGGCGAACCTCTGCGAACGCGTCGGGGCGGACGTGCAGGTGGTGGCCAAAGCCATGGGACTCGATCATCGCATCGGATCGAAGTTTCTGCACGCAGGGCCCGGCTACGGGGGATCATGCTTTCCGAAGGACATCGCCGCGCTGATTCAAACGGGCCGGCAATCCGACTGTGTCATGGAAATCGCCGAAGCGACCGCTCGGGCGAACGTCAATCAGCGGGTGCGCATGGTGGAGAAAATCCGGGCAGCGTTCGGAGGATCCTTGGCCGGCAAGCGCGTCGCGGTGTTGGGGCTCTCCTTCAAACCCAATACCAGCGACCTACGTGACGCCCCGTCCCTGGACATTATTCCGAAACTGCAGGAGGCCGGCGCGGAGGTCCGGGCGTATGACCCCGCAGGGCTGGAGGAGGCGCGGAAACTCTTGCCGACCGTCACGCTCTGCGCCAACGCGTACGAAGCGGCGGCCGGCGCGGATGGCCTGGTGCTGATGACCGAGTGGAACCAGTTTCGGAACCTGGACTTGGAACGGATCAAGAGCAGTCTCAAAACGCCGGTCTTTGTGGACCTCCGGAACGTCTACGAACCGGCCCGCATGGCCTCGCTCGGCTTCCGCTACACGTCCGTCGGTCGACCGACTCCTCAGTAAAGGCGGTTCGCGAACCGCCCCGCCATCACATCACTTCCGTCTTCGGCTTCGGCTTATATCCCATCCGGTCAAGCAGCTTGCGGATCTTGGCCTGGAGCGACTCGTCCGCAGTGAGCATGACCTCGCTCAGGGGCTCGACCGCCGGTTTGCCGATCTTACGAATGATCTCAGAGGCGACCTGCCGGAGATCGTCGTCCTCATGCGTCAGGAGACTGGCCACGGCGGTCACGCTCGGCGCGCCGATTTTAATCAGAGAATCGTAGGCGCGTTGCCGAATATCATTGACTTCGTCGGTCAGCGCCTCAATCAGAGGACCCACCGCGCGGGGATCGCCCATCGTGCCCAGCACTTCCACGGCGTACTTGCGGGTGAGCCAGTGGCTCTCTTGGAGCGCGGACAGCATCTCCTCGACGCGCGTCTTCTGGGCGTCCCGTGACCGGACCGTGATGCTTTTCACGATACGGCGTTTGGTGGGAGCCCCCTGCAGGGTCCCGCCCGGCTCTTCCTCGATCACCCGAACCGTGACGCCGTCCCCCGGCTTGATCTTCTTCAGATCTTCGAGGAGGTCCTCGCCGACCTCTAGCACCACCGTCTTCCCTTCATAGGCCAGCAACTCGATTTCCAGAATTCTGGCCTCGACGTCAACCTTGACCACTTTCTCCGAAATGAGATTGAACCCGTCCTTCTGGACCCCAGGCCCGCCTTTGCTGATCTGGATCAATTTGGGTGCTTCATCAGCCATCACGTTCTCCTTCACTCACGCATTCGGCGGGGTCCAGCCCAAGCTCGACAACGCACCCTCAGCCGTTTCACGGACCATGTCGTTTTCATCCTCCAAGAGGGGGAGGAGCGCCTCCACTGCCCCCGAGTCCCGGAGCCTCGCCAGGGATTCAGCCGCATTTCGCCGAACCAGCCAGTCTTCGTCCCGTAGCGCGTCCCGCAATCCCTCCACGGCACGCGTGTCTCCGATTAAGCCCAAGGCTTCAGCCGCGTGACGTTTCACGACCCAATTGTCTCCGGCAAGACCTTTCAGTAGGCCGTCCACGGCTCGGGGATCCGGGATTTTTTTCAGCGCCCGCGCGGCTTCTTCCCGCACCGTCTGGTCCTGCAGAGCCTCCATCAATCCTTCCACTGCGCGCGGGTCGCCGATCTTCTCGAGGGCCTCGACTGCCGCCAGACGAACGGCCCCGTCCCGATCCTTGAGCGCCGCAATGAGGGGTGCAATGGCGCGCTCGTCCTTGAGTCGGCCCAACGCCGCAGCCGCCTGCTCCCGTACGGCCCAGTCGTCATCCCGCAGCGCCTCCAGCAAGGGCTCGACCGCGTCAGCCCCCACCTGGACCAGCGCTTGCCGAGCCGCTTCTCGGATCACCCGGTCCTCGTCGGCGAAGAGGTTGATCAGACGATCAATAGCCGCCGGCCCAATTTGGCCGAGGCTGGCCACTGCATGGTCTCGCAAGGCCTCGTTGTCGTCGCGCAAGGCCGCCAGGAGCTGATCAATGCGGCGATCGGTCTCACTCATACGGTGATGCCTCCTCCCGATCCACCCGTCCCCCCCGCAGCCTTCGGTGCAGGGGCCGGAATCTCTTCATCCCATTCGTCGCGCTCCTTTTCTTCAACCTGCTTGCCGCCCTGCTCCTCGAGCAGTTTCGCCAGCTTGTCCAACATCAACCCGCCGTGATAGCTGACCAGCCCGTCCCGATCGGCTTTCATCTGCTTGATGAGTTCCAGGTGGGGCACCAGCACCGTGATGTCCTTGATCTTCGACATGGCCTCCGTCGCGGCCAAGCGGGTGGTGGTATCCCGGATGGCCTCCACCAACACGTCGACCGAGCGGGCATCGCCGAACTCCCCGAGGGCCTTGATGCAGCTCTCGCGGACACCCATATCGCGGTCGGTTTTGGCCTTGCGCAGCAAGGGCTCGACGGCTCTGAGGTCGCCGATGAGACCCAGGGATTGAGCTGCCGCTTCGCGAACGACCCAGAGCTCGTCCTCTAACGCTTCCAGGAGTCCGGCCACCGCCGGGCGCCCGAGACCGATCAGGTCCATCGAGACTCCGATCCGCGCTTCTTCCAAGGCCACCGTATCCTCGCTTTCCCTCAACCGGTCCAGGATTTCCGTAATCCGCTCTCGAAGCTCGGAGATGCGTTTGAGCGACCGAGCCGCGACCTCGCGGAGATCGGGATAGGCCATGGCCTCGATCCAGGCATCGGCGCTTCTGGGATCGGCCAGTTGGTCCAGCGCTTCCGCCGCGAGCAACCGCGCGATTGGATCCTGGCTCTTCAGCATGGCAACCAATGGCTCCAGCGCACTGGGGTCTTTTAAACGGCCCAAGACCGCGGCCGCCGTGTCGCGAAGCAACGGGTCCTCGAGCAAACGTACGATCTCCGCCAGCGCCGCTTCATCAGCCACATGCCGGATGGCCTCGATCGCCGCTTCCCGGACGCCTGCCTCGGAGTCCTTGAGCAGCCCGACCAGAGGCACCCCGGCGGTCCGGTCCTTGATCCGCCCCAGCATATGGGCGACCTCGGCGCGAAGGCGCGGGTTCTCATCCGTCAACGCTGCGATCAGGGCCCTGACGGCCTCCGGGCCGCGCTTGAGGAGCTCCGCGGTCGCGTTCATCCGCTTCCAATCTTCCTCGTGGATGAGCTCCTTGACCAGATCCTCTGTCTTGTCTTTTTTGGCCATACCCCCTTCAGCTCTTGGCTCTGTCCGCGCTCGCCTTGCCGGGCTCCCCCGCCGAAGTCTCCTCAGGCGGAGTCCAGCCGAGCTGCATCAGAACCTCCATCACCAGCGTCCGCAAGGAGTTCGCCGCATCCAGCCGGTTGGTGGCGAACGCCAGCACATTATCGCTGAGCTGCTCGACGTTGGAGGACTCGGGGTCATTGATGAAATCAACCAGCTGGTCGATGACCTGAGGACCGAGCTCGATGAGCGCTTGCGCCGCCTTCTCGCGAAGCCGGGTATCTTTCAGGGCTTGGCACAGGGCCGGGACGCTGCGCAGGTCATTGATATGCCCCAGCGCCAGCGCCGCCTGCTCCCGGATGAACCATTCCTCGCTGACGATGCAGCCCGGCATCGGGGTTCCTTTCATGTTGATGCCGACCCCTTCCAGAACACGGATCAGGGGCTCGACGGAACGGGGGTCTGCAATCATCCCCAGGGCCATGATCGCCCGAACTCTGACGGTGCCATCCTGCATGGCCTCGACGAGGGCAGGCACGGCGATAGGGTCGCCGATCATGCCCAGCGCGATGGCGGCGTCTTCGCGCACCGCCCGGTCCTTGTCTTTCAAGAGCGCGATCAGTCCAGGGACAGGCCGAGAATCCTTCAGCCAGGACCGGCCGGTGGGATAGTCGCTGGTGATCCCTCCCAACGCCTGCACCGAATGCAGACGCACCTGGAAGTTTTCATCCTTGAGCCCTGCCATCAACGGTTCGACGGTCGCCTCCCCGATCTGCATCAGAGCGATCGTTGCCGCCACGCGCACCAGCTTGGAGCTGTCCTTGAACAAGGCCATCAGGCCTTTAACGGCCTTCGGATCGCCGAGCCGCCCCAACGCCTCAGCCGCGATGGTCCGCACCGACCCGTCACGGTCACGCAAGGCAGCGATCAACCCCTCCACCGCCCGCGTATCCTTGAGCAGCCCTAACGCCTTGGCCGCGCTCTCTCGCACACGCCACCGCTCGTCTCGAAGCGCGGACACCAGCCGCTCCACGGCCGGCGCCCCGATGGTCACAAAATCATCCACCGCGCCATCGCGACACTCTTTAATGGAATCCCCCAGCATCGGGATCAAGGCCTCGCTGACTTTGGGGCCTCCGATCCTCGCCAGCGCGTGGCCCGCATACATCCGGACGGACCAGTATTCATCCTGCAAGGCTTCGATCAGCGCGTCCGTCGCAGAGGGATCTGCGAACTTGATCAGAGCCTGTGCAGCCTCCTCCCGTGTCGCATCGTCCGGATCAGTCAGCGCTTCCAACCAGTCGGCAAGCTTGTTCGCCATGTTATACGCCTTCTTTCATCGTGGCCGCGGGACGCCATCCCACCGCCGTCATGATCGCCCGTGCGTGAAAGAGAATATTCGCATCCGTCTCGGTCTTCATCGCCGCCAGCAAGGGAGCCGCCACCCGAAGGCCCATCTTGCCCAAGGCGGCCGCGGCGGCGGCCCGGAGCCTGGTATCTTTGAGCGCCCGGATCAGCGGGTCGATCGCACGATCGTCTCCGATCTCGGCGAGACCACCGATGGCAAAGGTCTGGACTTCCATCTCTTCCACATCCAGCTCGCCGGACTCAACCCCGCACACCGCGACCTTGCGAACATTGGCCGGACGGCCCTTGCCGCTCACCACATCAATCAGCGTGTCGACCGCCCGCGGGTCCTTGAGCTTGCCCAGGGCCTCCACCGCGAAAGGCCGCACGTCCAGGTCCGCAAGCGCCGCCGTCAGCGCCTCCAGTGCCAGCGGGCTTCCGACTCCTCCGAGCGCCTTCGCCGCATCCTGCCGGACAGCCGCATCCCGATCATTTAGCATGGCCCGGCATAAGGCTTCGACCGCTTCTTCGGCCCCGATTTTCCCCAGCGCTTCGCACGCATGCAGCCGCAGAATCCAGGCTTCATGCCGCAACGCCGCCAGCAGGGACGCCACCGCCGGCCGCCCGATCCGGGCCAGAGCCTCCGTGGCGTCGACACGCACCGCCTTGACCGAATCCATGAGCAACGGAATCAGAGGAGCGACGGCTCGTTCGCCCCCCGCAAGACCAAGGCCTTTGGCGGCGTGCATTCGCACGATCCAATTCTTGTTCGCCAGACATCCGATGAGCGGCTCGATGGCACAGGGGTCAGGCAGGTCCTTGAGCACGGCCACGGCGATTTCCTGCACGTTGCCGTTGGGGTCCTGCAAGGCCGTGATCAGCGCCGGGGCTGCCGGCTGACCGATCTTCCGCAGGGCCACAGCCGCCGCGTCTCTGACGGCTCGATCCTCATCATGAAGCGCCTCCACGAGAGGACCCACCGCGCGGGAATCGCGGAACTCGCCCAACAGGGTCGCCGCATCCTCCCGCAGGGCCCAGTCCTCGTCCTTGAGCGCCGCGATCTCTTCAAGTACCCGATCACTCATATGCTGAATTGATCAAGGTAGCACACGGTTTTCCAGGCGGTCAACTTGCACAGGCAAGCGGGTGACGCCGGTCGGGGGCCACCCACCGCCTAGAGGCCAGTCTTCGCAGCCAAAGCCGGCGGGGGAAACCGGCGGCAGGACCCGCCACCCTTGGGATTTACGGATGGGCCTGGCGCCAGTTCTTGCCGACGCCGACGTCTACTTTTAAGGGGACGGCCAGACGCACCGCCTGTGCCATCTCTTCGACGACGATCGTGCGGACCCTTTCGACCTCTGCCTGGGCCACTTCGAAGATCAGCTCGTCGTGGACCTGCAGGATCATTTTCGCCGTGGTCCCTTCTGCCACCAGCCGACGGCTCACGGCCAGCATGGCGAGCTTGATGGCGTCCGCCGCCGTCCCCTGGATCGGCGTGTTCATGGCCATGCGCTCGCCGAATCCCTGCTGCGCCGGATCGCCGCTCCGCAGTTCGGGGATCGGCCGGCGGCGGCCCAGCATGGTCGTCACGTACCCGTTCTGCTTCGCCTCGGCGATGGTCCGGTCCAAGAACGCCTTCACACCCTGGAACCGCGTGAAGTACGCCTCGATGTACTTCTTGGCCTCCTGTTGGGAGATCCCGAGCTGGGCAGAGAGCCCGTACGGGCTGATTCCGTAGATGATGCCGAAGTTCACCGTCTTAGCGACCCGACGCATGTCCTTCGTGATCTGCGCCACGGGAAGGCTGAAAATCTCCGCGGCCGTGGCCGCATGGATGTCGTCGCCTCGGACAAAGGCGTCGATGAGGACGGGATCTTGGGAAAGGTGCGCGAGGATGCGCGGCTCGATCTGGTTGTAATCTGCCGACAGGAGCACCGCCCCTGGGTCCGCGACAAAAGCTTCGCGGATGCGCCCGCCCCACTCTCCCTTGACCGGAATGTTCTGCAGGTTCGGTTCGGATGACGACAGCCGTCCGGTCGCCGTGACCGTTTGGTTGAGCGAGGTGTGCAGGCGCCCGGTCTCGGGATTGACCAGCCGCGGCAAGGCGTCCACATAGGTGGACTGCAACTTGCTGAGGCTGCGGTAGTTGAGAATTTCAGCCGGCAATTCATGCTGGAGGGCGAGCTGCGTGAGCACGTCTTCATCGGTCGAGTAGCCGGTCTTGGTTTTCCTGATCGGCGTGAGCTTGAGCTTCTCAAACAGGACCTCGCTGAGCTGCTTGGGGGAATTGACATTGAACTCCATGCCCGCCTTTCGATAAATCTCATCGAGAATGCCCGCACGCTGCTGCTCGAGCTCCTTCGCCAGGCCGGCCAGCACGGTGGTGTCCACCAGGAACCCATGCGCCTCGATTTCTCCCAATACGATGGTGAGGGGGAGCTCGACCTTCTCAAACAGATCAGTCAGACCGCCGGCGGCCAACTTGTCGGTCAGGATCGGGCGCAGGCGCGCGACCGCCGAGGCTGCGCCGCCAGCGCGCATTGCGGCTTCCTCTTGGTCCGGTTGATCGAAGAGATCTCCTTTCTTCGGCTTCTTGACCGGCGAAGCGTAGCCTAAGGACTCAGCGAGGTACTCCTGAGCCAGTGTTTCCAGCGCGGGACTTCGGCGGTTGGGGTTGAGCAGATAGCCGGCGAGCATCGAATCGAAATGCGGGACCGGGAGGGTGCGGCCGACCCGCCGTAGGGCCAACCAGGCGGCTTTATAGTCGTGGGCGTCCACCTTCAATGGAGACGCCAGCACAGGAAGAAGGGCTTTCAGGCCGGACGCTCCGGGAAAATAGGATGGTTCGCCCGGGCAGGGGCACACGCCGACGCCAAGCAGGTCCGCCGTGAGCGGATCGTGTCCCGCCAAGTCGCAGTGAATCGCCACCTCACCGGCGGCCTTGATGGCCTCCACAACGCGCGTTTGTGCGGAGGGGTCGTCGAGGACATCGACACGTTGCGCAGCCTCACTCTCACCGCCCTTTGCGTTGGGGAGAGCCTTCAGCAAACCCCAGAATTCGAGCTCCCGGTAGAGCGCGCTCAGGTCCTCGTTGCGGACCGCCCCCAGCCGAAACCGCTCGCGATCAAAGGACACCGGACAATCCGTCACGATGGTCGCCAGCTTTCGGCTCTGACGCGCGTCTTCGGCATGCGCTGCCAACAGGCTCCGGAGCTTCTCCCCCTTCACATCGGAGAGATGAGTCAGGAGATTCTCGATCGTGCCAAACTCCGCGATGAGCTTCTTCGCCGTCTTCTCGCCGACACCCTTGACGCCAGGAATATTGTCCGTGGCGTCACCCATGAGACCCATGACTTCGACGACGCGGCCCGGTTCGACCCCAAACCGGGACAGACAGTCCTCTTCGGTCAGTGTCTTGTCCTTCACCGGGTCGAAGATGCGGATCGCTGGGGAAAGCAGTTGAATCATGTCCTTGTCACCGGTCACGATGACCACATCCAGTCCCTCGCCGGCGGCCTGCACGGCGAGCGTCCCGATCAGATCGTCCGCCTCATAGCCTTTCAACTTCACCACTGGGATCGCAAAGGCCTCGACGAGCTTGTGGATGTACGGAATCTGCTGCGACAGCGCGTCGGGCATCGGCGGCCGGTGGGCCTTATACTCCTTGAATTCTTCGTGGCGGAGGGTCGGGCCTTTCTCATCAAATGCCACGGCCAAGTAGGCGGGCTGCCGCTCTCGGATGATCTTCTGCAGCATCGTGGCGAAGCCGTAGACGGCGTTCGTCGGGAGGCCGCCCGCGGTGGAGAGCTCAGGGAGAGCGAAGAAGGCTCGGTAGAGGTAGGCGCTGCCGTCAATGAGATAAAGGGCCGGTCGCTCCGTCATCTGGCCTCATCGTAGCACCGCCGCTTCCTCGGGACAAGCCGGTTTACTCGCATGCGTGTCGCCTGTATAATACCCTTCATCATGAACATTCCGTCACGGCTATCCGCGCACTCACGAGGGTTCATGCACCTCTTCATGGCCCCCGCATTGGGGTGGGCTGTCCTGGCCTCAGGGGTTTCGCCGGCCGCCGGACCGGCGGCCAAGTCGCCTCAGGTTGAGATTAAGAAGCACACGACGGGAAAAGAAGCCACCATCACGCAGGGCGACAAAGAGTGGTTTATTCATATCGACGTGGACCAAGACCGGACCATGATCATACGGACCGAATCCACCAAGGGCCAAGAGACGAACAACAGTCCGGAGATCGTCGATCGCCCGATGTCAAACGCCGAAGTTGACCGGGTCATCAACGACTGGATCAGCGGCGTCAAGTCGACGCTGCAGCCTTGATCGACTTGAATTCCCCGTGAAGAAGCCCAAGTTCGTCATTTTCGCGCACGGCGGCACCTACGACAAGCTGTATCAGGCCGCCACCATCGGCATGACCGCCGCGGCCATGGGGAAAGAGGTGTATGTCTTTCTCATGTTCTGGGCGATCAAAAAGCTGGCGATGGGCGAGCTGGACCGGATTGATTTCTCGCCGGCCTACGAAGACCATGCCGAGGACGTGGCGCGGGCCATGATCGAGAAGAAGGTCCCGAAGATCACCGAAATGTTCGCGGAGGCCAAGCAGGTGGGCAGCTTCAAAGTCATCGCCTGCAGCGCCGGACTGGAATACATGAGCGTGAAGTACGAGGACCTCGCCCCCAAGGTGGACGAGGTCATGGGCCTGCCGCTTATCCTGAACCTGGCCGCCGACGCCGAAACGACGCTCTTCATCTAAAAAACGTTAAACGTTATTCGTTGATCGGACCTCACTTTAACGTTTCACGATTAACGTCTTTTCACCGGGACTTCACAACCCCTACTCGCTCGCAATACCGCGCCAGTTTGCACTCGCTGCAGCGCGGGGACACCGGCGTGCACAGGTTCTGGCCGAACGGCACCAGCAGGTCATTGTAGACGATCCAGTGGCGGCGGGGAAGCTTGCGCCGCAGCGCCTCCTCACTCTGCGCAGGCGATGTGGTCCGGATGTACCCCCAGCGATTGCTGATGCGGTGGACGTGGACATCGACACAGATGCCCGGCTTGCGGAACCCCAGCGTCACCACCAGATTAGCGGTCTTGCGCCCCACTCCTTTGAGCGTGAGGAGTTCGTCGATCTCGCCAGGAACTCGTCCGCCATAGCGCGCCAGGAGATCGCGGCAGATGCCGTGGATGTGCCGCGCCTTAGTCCGATAGAACCCGACAGGATAGATGGCCCGTTCAATCGTGCGGCGGGGAACCGCCAGCATCGCCTGCGGGGTGGTGGCGAGCCGAAAGAGACGGGTGGACGCTTCGGCCGTGGTCTGATCCTTCGTGCGAAGACTGAGCACGGTGGAGATCAATATCTGAAAGGGGTCGCATGATGCCTTGGCGACAACGCCCACGATCGGTTCCTTCCAGCGGCGGATCTCCCGCTTGAGGATTCGGATGCAGGCGTCGATATCCCGATCCTTCACGATACCAACCCTAACAGTCAGGAGAAAGGACGATCAGATGAGGAAGAGGCGCAACTACTCGGACTTGTGCTTGGCCAGCCACTTCTGGCGACGGCGCTGAGCCTCACGCTCCTTGTTCTTTTTCTTCAGGCTGGGCTTCTCGTAAAACCGTCGGCGCTTGAGCTCCCGAAAGAGCCCCTCACCCGCCAGCTTCTTCTTGGCGATCTTCAGGGCCTTCTCGACGTTGTTGTTAAAAACCTTAATTTCCATCCAGCTGCTCCGACCTCTTTCCTAGGCAAAACAGGATGGAATTTAGCACAGTTTCCTTCGAAAGAGCAAGCAGTACGCGGGGGCGTGGCACCTTCGAAGAAACCAGCGGCTTGCTGGTGGTAGGAACTCAGCTGAGAACCGAAATTCTGGAGACGTCAGCCGCGGGCCGGAGTCAGCGCCGTCACCGTGCATCCCTTCACTTGGCAGGCGCCTTCGCTGCCCAGCGCACCGATCGGGTGTTCCGGGTTGTCCGTCGGGTGGTACCGATGGTACCAGGTACACTCCAAGCCGTAAGCCGCTATGGCGGTCGGCGTGTACTCAAACCAGAAGTACCGGTACTTCCCTGCAGTGGCCTCCCGGTTGAGTTCCTCGACAAGATTCTGATCGGCACGGCCTACTCGGTCGGCCATCCGCCCGTTGCGCGACACAATGTAGGTGCCCGGCGAGACCTCTGTCACAAAGAGGTGGATATACTTCAGGTTATAGGGTCCTGACATGCGCACCTCCCTTTCGTCACCTTAACCGCAACCTACCAGCAGCGCGAATAGCCGCAGCCGTAGCACTTCTCACAGTTCTCCGTGTGCACCAGCGGGCTCTTGCAGTCCGGGCACGGCAGGCCCTCCGGTCGGGCCGCGAGCACTCCCGCAGCGGACTGCTGGAGCTGCTGCTCCGGCGGGTGATAGCTCGCCAGCGCCTTGGCGATGGCGTCCCAGAGCGAGAGGACTCGATTCGCGCCGATGCCATAGGGATTGCCGTCTTGGATGCCGATCAACTGCCTGGTGATTTCGTGCATCGGGATCCGGTAGCGAAGGGCCAGGCTGATGAGCCGGCAGACGCACTCCAGATCGGCCTGGATCATGCCGCCGGCCTTCGCCACTGTGGCAAAGGTCTCGAACGGGTGGCCGTTCATGGAATTGATGGTCAGGTACATCTTGCCGTAGCTGGTGTTGATCGCGATCGTTTCCCCTTGCACCCGAACCGGTCTCTCCCATTTGGCCGGTTGCGGCCCAGTCGCATGGGCGGCCACCAGTTGCTCCAGCACCTGGTCGACGACATGGGTAGCGGCCGCTTCCGACAAGGGCGTAGCCTGTTCTTTCTTTTCCTTCGTTGAGACCCCGACGTTCATGACCTGCTCTTCGCGGCTCCCATCGCGATACACCGTGATGCCCTTGCAACCGAGCTCATAGGCCATCAGGTAGGCGGCCATCACATCATCCGCAGTAGCGTGATCCGGCATATTTATGGTCTTGGAAACCCCGCTGTCGGTGTGTTTTTGGAAGGCGGCTTGCATTTTGACGTGCCACTCCGGCGCCACGTCGTGGGCCGTGGTGAAGACCTCCTGCCACCGCGCAGGAATCTCAGAGATGCCCCGGGCCGAGCCGTGATTGGCCAGGATCTTGTCCATCAGTCCGTCCTTCCAGAATCCTTCCCGCTTGGCCGTCTCGATAAAGTCGTCGAGGACATAGGGTAGGTGCTCACCGTCCATCACGTTCTTGAACCAGATGAGGCTGAATTCGGGCTCGCAGCCCCCCGACGTGTCCGCGATCATGCTGATCGTGCCGGTCGGCGCCACGGTAGTCACGTAGGAGTTCCGCGCCCGCTGGCCGCGCGCCTCGTGGAGCGAGCCCTTCCAGGACGGGTACACGCCACGCCGCTCGGCCATGCGCATGGACTCGTCGTAGCCGAGATCCGAGATAAACTTCATGATCCGGGCGCCCATCTCCACGCCTTGCTCCGAGTCATACCGAATGCCCAGTTTGAAGAGCATCCGGGCAAACCCCATCACGCCCAGGCCGATCTTGCGGTTGTCCTTGGTGCACTTCTCGATCTCGGGAATCGGGTATTTGTTCATATCGATGACATTGTCCAGGAAGTGCACGGACGTTCTGATGGAGCGCTCCATGTGGGCCCAGTCGATCTCGTACCGGCCGTCATCGGTCCCGGTCAGATGGTTTTCGACATTGATGCTCCCGAGATTGCACGACTCGTAGGGAAGGAGCGGCTGCTCGCCGCATGGATTCGTCGCCTCGATCATCGCATAGTGCGGAGTGGGGTTCGTCCGGTTGGCCTGGTCGATGAAGAAGAGCCCCGGCTCGCCGTTCCGCCACGCGGCTTCCGCAATCTTATTCAGGACCTCTCGAGCATTGAGCTGCCTGACGACCTTGCCGGTCCGGGGGCTCAGAAGATCGTACGTCCCGCCGTCCAGCGCGGCCTTCATGAACGTATCCGTAATCGCGACGCTGATGTTGAAATTGGTCACTTCTTTGGTGTCGGTCTTGCAAGTGATGAACTCCAAAATATCGGGATGGTCCACCCGCAGGATCCCCATATTGGCACCCCGCCTGGTCCCCCCTTGCTTGATGTGCTCGGTGGACTGGTTGTACACCTTCATGAACGACACCGGACCAGACGCCACGCCCCCGGTACTTTTGACCATGTCATCCTTGGGACGCAACCGGGAGAACGAGAACCCCGTCCCGCCGCCCGTCTGATGAATCAGCGCCTGGTGCTTCAGCGTGTCATAGATGCCTTCGATCGAGTCCTCGACAGGCAGGACGAAACAGGCAGCCAGCTGTTGCAGCGGCCGGCCGGCGTTCATCAGAGTCGGCGAGTTCGGCAGGAAATCCAGGCGCGCCATCAAGGCGTAAAATTCCTCTTCGGTCTTCCGCACCCCTTCCGGCTTCGCACCGTAGAGGGCATCCGCCTGAGCTAGGTTGTGCGCCACGCGGCGGAACATTCCTTCTGGCGTTTCTACCACCTTGCCGTGTTCGTCTTTCGCCAGGTACCGTTTCTGCAGAACGCGCAATGCATTCGGCGAAATTCGGAGGGGCACCTCCCCCTGTACGTCCGACTCAACCGACGATGCGCTGGCGCGTCCCGTAGCTTTCATAGCGTTCCCCCCCTCATGCCTCGTCTTCACCAAGACAACATCACAACAAAAACGGGCGGATGATCCCCGGAGACACCCGCCCGAACGAATTAGCTGAGAACCGGTTCTGCCTCTCCCATCCGACGTCGTCGAAGGACAAACGGCGGCTGATAGCGGGCAATCCACCGCCGTGCTTGCTCCCGTGCGCTGCGGAGACCGTCGGTCTGGTACCATTCGAAATACCGGACTCCCGGGACATCGTTGATCCGCAGGTGTCCCATCAACCGGTCACGCAGACGACGAGAGCCCACACTTCCAATATACAAAATGTTTTGGTTTTGATCACGCAGGACGTAGACGCCGTTGACTGGAGGCACGCCGTACAGATTATTGGGGTTCCATCCCTTCGGCTGCTCGACTCTCGTGACCATAACAGCTACCCCTGCGGCCTACTGAATACTGCGGCTGTCGCGAGCCGTGATCACAACGTGTAGGATCGTAAACCATGCGGCTTGTACCATACCGCAGCGGCCCTGTCAAGAAAAAACCACCATATGTTGAGATCAGCGAAGCCAAGGTGTCTATATCTTGTGGATAGCGTCTGAATTCAAGTACGAAGAAACTGTGGACGAAGTGACAAAGCTTGTGGATAAGAAAATATCGAGGTGCTATTTTGATTTCTTCACGTAGGTCTTGTAGTGGATAGTACCGCCGTTCTGCTCCTCTTCGAGTCCGAGGAATTGATGACCGGTGGTCTCGCACCAAGCCGGCATGTCCTTTTTGATCCCTTCATCATCGGAAATCACTTCGAGGACCTGACCGACCGCCAGCTCTTTAATCTTCTTCGAAGTCTTGATGATCGGCATGGGACAAAACAGCCCCAGCGTATCAAGCATCACATCAGAGTGCATGGCCACTGCGCGTTCCTTCGGAATCTAAATGAACAGATTGACTTGCGCCTCTTTGGCTTCGGCGAGATAGGTCGAGACGCCGGCAAATTGATCAATCCCGTCGATCAAGGTGTCTTTGGTGATCCCCATGAGGCCGAGCGTTGTCGTACACGCGATGAACCGGACATCGAGATCCTTGGCTATTTCCATGAGCTCAGGAACCCCAGGCATACGATTCCGCCGCATCACCAGCTTCATCAGACGGGTGCCCAGCCCCCAGAAATGAAAGCGAGACAAGGGCAACGTGTCAGCGCCTCCTTTATTGAGGAAACCGAACATTCGCCGAAGCCAATCGGAAGCTTGGCTCGACATGCCGGGGCGCCTGATGGCATTCAACCCCCAGAACGTGAAGAACATCGTGACCTGCATCCCCATGGAAGCCGCGCCGGTCGCAATGATAAAGGCCGACATCACACGATCCATGTCGCCGCTCAGAACGACCAGCGTGACTCGTTCGGGCTTGCTCTCCTGTAATTCCGCCAACGCGGCCTGGGGATCGAGTTTCGTGGTCGTCATGCTCGTTCACCTCGCAGAAAAAAGACTCGGGGAGGCTGGGGTCGTATGACTCCACATCCTCCCCGATTCCCCTCTAGCATCGCGTATCAGTACTATAATATGCGCTTCTCGAGCTTGTCAAGGCAAGGAATTATACCACAAGACATTGAAAAATAAACAGATTAAACGCATTCATGGAACGAGAGACTCGAGGCTGGCCTCGGTCCCGGCTTCCCATTTTTTCCAGTTTCTTGTATCCTTCCGCTGAGTCCACCCTTCTAACAAGCTATGCACCGACCATCACCTCTCCCGACAGTCCTCTTTCCGGTTCTGTTTCTTGTGGTTTTCTGTCTGGCGTCGGCCCAGGCCACTCATCAGCGAACCCTCGTCTCCACTGCAGACCTTGTCGTGCTCGATCAGGCCGGCAAAGTGGTGGGGGCGACCAACTATCTGGTCATTCAGATCGACCGACTCTCTGATGCCTCGGGCCCCCAGGTACAATTCAGGGAACGAGATCCTGCGACGATCGGAGCATCTCGAGGAGCTGCGGTGAGCCCGGACTGGAAAGAAGCGGCTCGGGTAGCAATTGAAGCTGCCGCGCGAGCCACCGGTGAGGATCCCCGGACATGGCTCGTGACCGTGAAAAATGTCAGCACTGCCTATATGACCGATGGACCGAGCGCGAGCGCTGCCCTGGCTGTGGCGATTACCACGGCGGTACGCCACACTAAGATTCTTCCGAACGTGGCCTTGACCGGTGGTATCGAGCGCGACGGCCGGATCACAGCCGTGGGAGGCATTCCGGAGAAAATTCAGGGAGCGGTGGCGGCCGGTATGACCACGGTTTTAATCCCCAAGGGTCAAAGCCGCACCCGTGACTGGGATGTGCAGGAACTCTCCGAACGTTTTCAAATCGCCGTTCTCGAGGTCGGCACCCTCCGCGAAGCCTACGAAAAGATGACCGGCCAGGAGCTTTAGTCGTCGACATAGAGATCATCGATCTCTTTGGTCACAATCTCTTTCAGCCCCGGTTGCCCCTTTCGCAGCAGCGCATAGCCCTCTTTTCGAATCCGTTCAGCTTTCTCGGCGATCACGCGTGAGGGTATCCGGTAGTGCTGCAAGACAAGGCTGAAGATTTCGATGGATGTTTCAAACTCTTCCGGCACCACCTGATCGGCACCTATCGCGCGCAGGTCCTCGATCTCGCGCAGGTAACGGGTCCGAGCGATAATATGAATGTCCGGATTAAGCTGGCGGGCCACCTTGACCGCTCGTCTGGTGGCAATCGGGTCGGAAATCGCCAGCACCAAGGCCCGCGCCTGCTGGATACCGAGGCGACGGAGCGCCTGCGGGTGCGTGACATCCCCGAAGGAAATCGGGACTCCTTTCGTCTGTTCCTGCCGGACGGTCTCCCCGTCCATCTCGACCACGACGAACGGAACTTCGGTCTCCCGGAGCACCTGGGCCAGGTTTCGCCCGTTCACCCCGTAGCCGGCGATGATGGTGTGGTCCCGTAGACGGCGGTGTGTCACCTCGGGCGAGTCCGGAGCCCGATCCGGCAACCAGCGCCACAGCCGCTGAAAGGCCTCCGCGCGCCGGGCCAGACGGGGAGAAGCCTGGATCAGGAACGGCGTGAAGATCAACGTCAGGACCGACACGGTCAGGAAGACCTGAAAGGATTCCCCGGATAGCAGACTGACGTCTTTCCCGACCTTGGCGAGGATGAAAGAGAATTCCCCTACCTGGGCCAAGGCGATTCCCGTGAGGACCGCCGGCCGCCACGAATACCCGACAGTCACCGCGGCTCCCGCTGACGTGACGACTTTACCCACGAGGACCGCGAGAACAAGTCCCAACACCAGGAACGGATGGGCCAGCAGGATCCGCAAATCCAACAGCATGCCGATCGAGATGAAGAACAGGCTGTTGAAGCTGTCCCGGAAAGGCAGGATCTCGGCCATCGCCTGGTGACTATATTCTGATTCGGAGATGATGAGCCCGGCGATGAACGCGCCGAGGGCCAGGGATAAGCCGGCCAGCGAGCTGAGCCAGGCGATGCCCAGACATACCAGGATGATGGTGATCACGAACAACTCCCGACTGCGGCTCCGCACGACCTCGACCAGCAAGCGCGGGACCAGAAACCGCGCTGTGATCAGGATCAGCATCACCAGCAGGATCGCCTTGGTCAGCGACCACAGCACGGCCACTGCGCCGCTTTCGCCTTGACTGCCCAATACCGGCGTCAGCACCATCATCGGCACCACCGCTAGGTCTTGGACGATCAAGATGCCGATCGTCAAGCGGCCTTGGGGAGAGTTGGTCTCGCCGCGCTCCGTGACCATCTTGAGGACGATCGCCGTACTGCTCATGGCGGTCAGGAAGCCCCAGAACACTCCTTGATTGACCGGCAGACCGACCGCCATGCCTACCAGAACCGACAGTCCGATTGCCGCGCCGATCTGGATGAGCCCTCCGCCCACCACAGTCCGAAGCGAGGTGATGCGGGCCAGGGACACTTCCACCCCGATGGTGAACAGGAGCATCACCACCCCGACCTCAGCCAGGACCTCGACGCGAGCGACGTCATCCACGATATCAAGACCGTAGGGACCCAGGAGGGCGCCAGCGACAAGGAAACCGACGATGGCGGGCACGTGCAGTCGGTTGAAGCAATACACGACCACGATCGAGGCACCGAAGAGAATGACGAGGTCCCGCAGGAAATCCAGTTCGGCCATACGGAAGGCTCCAGCTAGCGATAGTATGCTCTTACATACACGGAAGGACCTGAACGAGCAAGCTTCTTGCCGGGGAACAACGATCGAGACGCTGTACGAGGAAGATGCGCGGGCGAGAGGGTTGGCTATTGAGCGGTCAATCCACCATCGATGGTAAAAATACTGCCCGTGACCCACGAAGAGTCATCCGATGCGAGGTACAGGAGCATCCGCGCCACATCGTCGGGGGTCCCGAACCGGCCAATCGGATGCGCCGCCATCATCATGGCATTCATCTCCGGATCGGCGATCGCGTCGGCTGACATAGGCGTCTCAACCAACGCGGGGCAGACGCAATTGCATCGGATCTTTTCCTTCGCGTAGTCGATCGCCAGCGCCCTGGTCAAGGCCAGAATGGCCCCCTTCGTGCTGCTATACGCCGCACTTTTGGCGATGCCGACCATACCCGCGACCGACGACACGTTGATGATCGAGCCGCCCCGCCCCAGCATATGTGGGATTACGGCCCGTGTGAATCGGAAGACCCCGGTCAGATTGGTATCCAGAGCCTGCGCCCAGTCCTGATCGGTCATCTCATGCAGGAGCGCGCCGAAATTACCGATCGCCGCATTGTTGATGAGAATGTCGACCTTGCCGAAGGTCCGCACCGCCTGATCCACCGCCGACTGGACATGCGCCTCGTCGGTCACCGACCCGGAAACGGTCAGGACCTTGCCGCCGCTGGCCAGAATGGCTTTGGCCACGCTTTCCAATACCTCTTTGCGCCGACCCGTGATGACTACCTGGGCCCCTTCATCGGCGAACAGTTTGGCTGTGGCTTCTCCGATGCCCGTCCCGCCGCCGGTGATGATCGCGACTTTCCCGTTGAGTCTCACACGTCCTCCTCGGGCCGACCAGGCTCGTCGACTTCCTTTTCAACGTCCGCAGACTTGACCAGCGCCAGTCCCGGCTCCACTTTGCGCGCCACCGTCAGGAAGCCGCTGTGCGCCACCATCCGGTGATCCGGACGGACGCTTCGTCCCTCGATGTTCCAGGTGCGGAGTAGGGTTTCGAACGTTTGGATCATCGAGAAGACTTGCGCGCGATGCAAGGCCTCCACGGTCTGCATCACCTGGGGGATCGTCGGCACGTAACTGAGGTACACCCCTCCCGCACGAAGGGCTATGGCGGCATGAGGGACTACCTGCCAGGGCTCGGGGAGATCCAGGACCACCCGATCCAGGTCGGTTTCTTCGATGCGTTCGTAGGCATTGTTCTGCCGAAGCGTCAGGTTTGGCACCGGGCCGAGATAGCGTTCGATGTTCTTCATCGCCGTGCGGGCAAAATCCTCGCGCGCCTCATAACTGATCACATGACCCCGATCCCCCACGGCCCGGAGCAGCGCCATGGTCAGGGCTCCCGACCCGGTCCCCGCTTCGAAGACCCGCGCGCCGGGATAGATATCGGCCCACTGGAGGATCACGCCGAGATCCTTGGGATAGAGCACTTGCGCGCCGCGCGGCATCTTCAAGACGTATTCCGAGAGGGTGGGTCGGAGGGCCAGCATGGGGCGGCCGCGCGACAACGAAACAAGAGACCCATCGGGTTTCCCGATCAGATCATCGTGCGCAATGGTTTCGCCGCTCAGCTGGAAGAGGTCGCCGGCTTTCAGCGTGAACGCGTACTGGCGGCCTTTCCGGTCCACTAAGTGGACACGGTCTCCATTACTGAACACAGTCATAGTGCCATCTTACGGTGTGGATGGAAGAAGCGTCAACTGGGTTTGATGGGACCAGCGGCGTTCGCACCGAGTTCGACGAGCACGCGTCGAACGAGTGACTGGCAATGCGGGCAGCGAAAACGAACGGTGTTCTCGTCGACCCATTCGACGGACTCGTCCTTCACCCACATCAGCTTGCTGCAATAGGGACAGGGCTTCACCGGAAGCGGCATCGCTCTTCTTTTACACGTCGCGCACAGCCGCTTTGGCCTTTTCGACGAGATCGGGCGGTAATTGGGGCATCTGGTGGGCGATCATCGCGTGCATCTTCAGCTTGGCGAGAATGTCGTCTACCGTGTTCCCCTGCACCTCGAACTGACAGCCCTCTTGCAAACAGGTCAACGCTTTGGGCATGACGACACCTCCCGTTCACACTCAGACGCTTCCCTCTTGTACCGCATCCGATGGGTTGCGCGCAAGGTCCCGATCCTCGTAGGGGCGCGGCGCTGCCGCGCCCGTCTTTGGGGGCGACCCGCCCTTTTGGGGGCGACCCACCGGGTCGCCCCTACGAAGAGATCGGATTCTCCGCATCCATTTCCCACTGGGCGGGATTATTCTGGATGTACTCGCGAATGTGATCCAACTCACCTTCGCGCAGGACACGCTCATAATAATTCCGTTGCCAGACCGGTAATCCAGGCGTGCCGCGTCGTACGTTAATGCGCTTGGTTGCAACCGACTTGAACTGTCCGATGATCGCGCCGATAGAACCGGGTTGCATTCCCCCGTTCCGGTCGTAGGGGCGCGGCGGCGCCTCGCCCATTGTTCGGGCGAACCGCCGGATTGGGGCGACCCGCCGGGTCGCCCCTACGTTTTCCGATAACATGATGATGCCATGAACGTGGTTCGGCATGATGACGAATACGTCTAGCACAACGTTGGCTCGTATGGACGCCGTTTTTATCCACTCGTCTCTTGCGATCTCTCCGTACTCGTTCAATCGCATTTCTCCGCCCACCACCTCGCCCAACAGACAATCCCGGTTATAGGTGCAGATGGTGACGAAATACGCGCCGGCCTGGACGTAGCCGTATTCCTTCAGGCGGACAGACCGCCGATTGCGAGTGCCGGGTATAAACCTCATACCTGATGAGACACTGGCTGGAGGGGATTCGTTTAATGGAAGCAAGGAATGTAGGGGCGACCCGATGGGTCGCCCGAATTGATGGGATCGAATCAGGACGGGCGAGGCACCGCCTCGCCCCTACACAGCAGGACCGGTCTTGGCCCGGGCCATCAGCTTGCAGTAGGAACAGATCTCGGCGGTGGTCGGCTGGCTGCACGTGGCGCAGGGGCGCAGAGAGGCCTGGTCCTGTTCGGCCATGGAGGGACGAGTCCGCTCTTCGGACTTTTG
>Ga0184623_10000031_pt1 | contig 46735 bp, 33 predicted proteins | sample PLM1_100_b1_FD_133138 | JGI IMG/M metagenome (GOLD analysis project Ga0184623, IMG submission 133138) | Groundwater sediment microbial communities from an aquifer in East River, Colorado, USA - PLM1_100_b1 | ecosystem: Environmental > Terrestrial > Soil > Riparian zone | place: USA: East River... | reverse complement strand
TTTTTCATTGTTAAGATAAATAATCCTTTTAGCCCATTTGTACCGATGGCTTCGAATTGCGTTGAGCCGATATATTCGTACCAAAGAAGTGAAGATGAAATCAGATCTGATGACTTCTTGCCTTATTTCATTATATCTTGAAATACAGATATCATAATTTAGAATAGTTTAATAATTAAATGTAGAGAAGATTCTTAAAATATCACTAAAAATTCCATAATTAAGTTAATAACACACAGGGACACCGAAGCGTAATCTTAGATACTATCACACTTTTCTTCAAATTACCTAGTGGAAAAAAATAATTTATAATAATTACTCTACTTCTAGATTATATTTTACCTCTGAATTCCAAGTAGGTTCAGAAACAGTCATTTTAGTAATAATGGTATGTTTTCCTTGGTTGAGTGGCTTTGTTATCACATAATAACCATCAGCTACAGCTTTAGAATGACCTGGTCGTGCGCCGAATAATGCATTTTGCGGGAATTCAACATCAAACTCTCCTGTATGAAATCTATATTTCTTTAAATCTTCAGAATTAAATTCTTGATCATCTATTTTCAGGGATACATCAGTGACATTATCTTGATCTTGTTTAGCTAGTGCTTGAAGCTGCTCTACAGTAGAACCAGGTTTTTCACCTTCAGAATACACTGCATCACCTACGCTAATGAAACAACCTAGACCAGAACGAACTTTGAAATTTCTTTCAGTGCTTCCCCCACTATTTCCTGAGAGGTAAACCAGTTGGGAATTTGGCTCGCTACCGTAAAAAGTCCTCTCCCCTGTCTTATCCTCCATTGGATTTTTATCTATCGGTGTTGATAAATTTCGTTTCCAATCCTTTATTATATGTTCTTCATATGATAGACCATAAGGTTTGCTGTTTGGATCAAAAAGGTCAACCATTCTAATTTAGAATGGAGTAACTACTATATAAATAATAAAAAGAATGTGCGTGATTTTGGATTTCTAATGTATTATACTGGTAGGTTTTTACAACACTTTATTAGAATTTAAATAATAATCATAACTATTTCGGCTCAAATCATTTGCTATAAAATGATAAGCATTGCTTATTATTGTTACAGGAACTATTTGGTCCGAAATTCTTATTAAGTTGTATTTTTATAAATGCAATATGCGCAAATTATTGGCAATAATAAAAGCACTGATAAACGGTGGAGCATTTATTGATTCTGTCGATAAAACTCCTATTTCACGCGCGTCTGGAGATGTAACAGAACTGGGTCACAACTGACTCACATTACTAATTTGCTTGTCCAATCGAATACTTTTCTACCAATCCAATAGTTTATCATAATTTTAAGGTTGTTTTGATTAACTAATGGTATCTGAATTCATGTTTTGATCAATTTTTGTGAAGAGTAATGCATGATTGATCATTTGCCATTGATCTTCCGATAATAGGATTTTGCTCTTCTGCCCATTAATAGGTCTGTATTGGTAAATAGTCTTGCAACTTCAAAAGTTTCAAGTCCTGGGACTATTGCCCTTACAACTGGTATTCCCACATTAGGATTAGTTAAATCAACAATAATTGCTCTCTTTAATCCAGCCTTCTTTAACAGATTTAATATAAGTTTGATATCATCTAGAATATCTTTATTTAAATATGTTTTAATTTCAGAGAACAAAATAGTTTTTTTGTTATTTTTTCGGATTTGTGATGATGACGCGGGCATAAATTGCCACTTTCTTTTGTAAATCTCGTCATTTTCTTTATATTGTATTTTCTTAAAGTCATCCCTTGCTCCTTGAATATTAGCCGCTCTTGTTTGGGAAAGTTCTGTGATAGCGCGTATCAAGGCAATCCTAGCATCGAGATGTGCTCCATAACCTTTAGCGTAAATTCCATAATCGCTACTTATGCATTCAACACTGCTAGCAACAAATGTAGGAATGCCAATATCCTTTTGTGTTATGTCTTTTATCAGCAAGGATATGCCAACATCAGAAAATTTTTTGACTAAAAATTTTATTGGCTCAAATTCTTTAGCAATTTCGGAGATATCAACTTCTGGAAAAATACTTGAATCGTCTACGAATTTATCTTCATGAATTTGAGTCGGTAGATTTCCAACTTTATTTTCTTCATTTAATAAATTTATTTTTTTTTTTAATATGCTATATGGTATAGAAGATGCGCATAGATCAGCTATACTTGCTGCATCCCGTTCAATAACTTCGCATAAGGCATGACATATAGCTTCTTCCAATACGTTACCTGAAGCAAGTCCATTTGTATGAGAATAAGGAAATGCGCAGACAGATGGAGGACTCGCAGAAAATTTGTACAATCCCAGCTCCGCTGGAACCAAAACTTCACTATTATTTAATAGATCAAATCCCTTCACATAATCTATTATAGAATCCTTGTCATTATATGCCGGTTCAACAGGTTCTACTACTTCATCTGGATGCAATACCTTATTGTATATTTTTGATAATTGCAAGTAAGTACCCTGGATAAAGCTCTTGGAGTAATTACTAGGTAAGGAACAATATCGCTCTATTGATTCCATTAGAGCGCTGGCTCTGGCATGCATTTTTGTTGGTCCCTTTCCACCATAGACCCATATTGAATCTTCTGTTCCAGGTAATACTGTACTATAGTTTGGTATATACAATCTATCCAAGTAAGTTATATCTGAAATTCTTGTTACACCGATCTTTTTACAGATAGGAATAATTTGATTAAGAGTATCATGAAGAGACTTTACTCTTGTTGATACGTTACCATTACTAGTAGTATACTTCTTTAAACTCTTAAGACGTAATGAGTGCAAGCCAGATCTAAACAACATTGACTTTAGTAGTAATCCGTTCTTATCAATTTTACTAATCTTATACCTTATTTATTTAGGTCTAGATAACAAAAATTGATAATATTCGAGACAATAATGGTACTATTAAGATCAATGAATGATTTTGATGTTGAGCGGTCTTGAACTATTAAATAGAAATTTTATCAGATGATGCAGGCCTTATGAATGGAATATATATAATCGCTGGATCGTACGTTACTTAAACAGGTATAATAATCTTATACTTTAGTTTTCTTCAAAATACAGATTTGCAGTCACTATAATGTCATTTAATCGTCTGCATATTCATGGGCTCTCTTTTTAACAGTGTACCCATTACATTAACTATTCATATAAATATTAGTCGCATAATCTTGAGTGAAATTTCTAGTCATATGTCCATTATGGATAATATGTAGACTTTAATTCAATCTATCCAGGTGTTGTTTGAAGCGGTTTTTACTCTTTCATACCATTCTATCACATAATTCATTTCAGAAGCATCCTGAAGAAAATCACTGTCTGAGTCGTTTGGTTAGGTGTCGTATTACCTCTCATGTAGGATATTTATCATAACTCTAATAAGGTTATAATATATCATATTCTATGTGACGAGAACAGATTCCGATCAGATTCAATTATTTACGGAAACGGAAAAACCTTACGGCAGAACGTATGGAGATTGGACAGTTGAATGGTGGAAATGGGTATTGTCAATTCCCATGAGTATTAATCCATTGGCCGACGACACCGGCCAACATTGGAATGTATTTCAGCCCTCATCCCATGTATGGTTCTTGGCTGGTTGTCTACCTGGCAAAGACGAGAGATTCCCTCATAGAAGTATCAAAATAGAGTCTGGGAGGAGTGTCCTATTCCCAGTTTTAAACTGTGAAGCAAATTCTCTAGAATATCCAGATCTGACAAGCCATGAAGATTTACTGAAACATGTTCTTGACGATATCAATTCGATTAGAAAAAAGGATGTCTTTATTAATGGAATAAGATTGAATCCCGTACGTGTTCAATCAGACCCAAGAATTTTCAAGGTAACGATGAATGAAGACAATATATTCGGAGTGAAGAATCCAAGTTCTACCGACGCAACTGCTGATGGATACTGGACATTTTTAAAGCCCTTGCCTAGAGGAAGCTATACCATTCATATAGAAGGCTCTTGTGAATTTGGAAGACTGAAATCAGGCGCCGTTTATGAAATAGAAATAGTCTAGTCAAGACGATTGCCACTTTATGTGAAAAAATTACTTTTTATTTATCAGAATCTTAATCATGCAAAAACTAAAGATATCCGATCGAGAAAATGACGGTTCAAATAGTTAAGCCGAAAAAATAAAGTCAATCTTACCAGAGGACTTTGTAAGGATAACTTTCAAAAAATGGACAATATTTCTAAAGCAGAAACTTACGACCTGCCTGGAGTATGTAAATTTACACTAATTGTTACAGAGTACTAAATTACTCTGCATATGAACAGGTTCAATCAATTTGATTTATTGTAAGTGGATGATTAAAACTTACATATACAGAATATCTTACATCAATTTCATAATTCAGAGCATATCCTCTAGATTCTATAAGATGATCTCCCAGAGGCAAGGGTTTTAGCAAATTAAAAAACCCGGCAAAATAAGCCGTCTCATTTTGTCCAGGATGAATGGCAAACACATAATTTCCTATAATGGATATAAATCAAACAGAATTTTTAATTTTCATTTGCAACTGGAAGATCGAGTCTATTTCCCCATTCTCCCCAAGAACCAAGATACATCTTTACTTTCTTGTAACCTAACATTTTCAAAGCCAAAAATGCATTAGCAGCCCTATACCCGCCTTGGCAATATGTTATTACTTGTGCATTCTTTGGAATTTTTGAATAAATTTTTGACAATTTTTCTTTACTTTTAAAGATACTGTTTTCAATATTTCTTGCCCAATCAATATTTATTGCTGATGGAATATGGCCCCTCCTTGCAGCTCTTACTTCGGAACCGTTATATTCTTCTCTAGAGCGGGCGTCGACTATTACCACATGTTTGTTGTTTATTGCACTCCTTACTTCATTTGCATCAGCTACGATTTTGGAATTGGGTTTACCTTTGAACCTAGAATTTTTTAAAGCATTACCTTTTACTTCAACTGGATATCCTTCTCTTTTCCATTTTTCAAAACCCCCATCCAAAATGCTTACCTTTTCATGAGAAAAGTAAAGAAGCAACCAAACTCCTCTAGATGCAGACATACCAGAAACATTATCATAAAAAACTACATTACTTTCATTTCTTATTCCAATATTTGATAGCAGTAATCTTGTTTGTCTGTTAAAGTCTTTGATACCTCTTTTGGTAGTATCAAACCAATGCAACTGGAAAAGATCAACGTTTACTGCGCCTGGCACATGACCATTCTTAAATTCTGAAAAAGATCTTGTATCAATCACAATGGCTCCATTTTCGTTTCGGGTTAGTTTGTAAAGCTCTTGTGACGAAATTAATAGACCCAATGCTAAACGTAATATATGTAGTGTGATATTTAATGTTCACATTTCATATTTTAGCACTAAAAATTGCAATGTCCGACTTATCTTGATGCAAATTCATTAATTAAAATTCTATTCTATATACGCAGGTAGAATCAAAGACATTATTCCAAACAAATTTTATTTTGTTAAAGTTCTCCGAATGATATCAAGAACCTGATCATCTGTAACTTGATCAAAATTCTGATAGTACTGTTCTATTGATTTAAAGTTTCGGTTTTGAGGACTGGTAATAACTTCAATGTGGTCTATACCTTCATTTTTCAATAAATTAATGGTTCCTTTCGCTGATACTGGAATAGCAACCATAAGTCGCTCAGGATTTTTAGTTTTTCTCATACTCCTGATCGCAGCAATAATAGTGGATCCTGAAGCAGCACCGTCATCTACAATAATTATTGTCTTGTTCTTCCAGGCAATATCGTTGTCCTCCAGAAAAACTTTGTTTCCGTGTTTATATATCCGAGCAAGACATTTTGTTTCTTCCAACTTGCGTAATATTTCACTTTTGATATGTTCAGAGGATATTTCTAGCTCGTTGATAACCAATTCATTCAAGTAGGTGGTACCATCTTCCGTTACCGCACCTATGGCGAGTTCTTCATTATGAGGTGATCGAAGCCTCTTGGAGATCAATAAATCAAATCCACAGGATAACTTTCTTGCAATAATCTCTGCAATTATTATACCTCCCCGAGGAATCCCCAAGACAAGAGTGTCCTTTCTATCTTCTTTTTTTACTATATCCTTTAATGTTTCTCCAAGGATATTACCCGCGGATTCCCGATCCTTTATTTTCAATTGAAATTTGCCAATAACTCTGTCCAATATCAATATTGGTCACTAAGTATTGGTTACATTCATATAAATATTAAACCTTGTATTTTGAAAGGGAACTAATCATTGAATGTGATGGAAATTATTATTTAAGAATGGCATAGTTTGATACTAAGAAACCGAATGGGCTAATGGACTAAAATGTTCTTTCAGCCATTGACTAGCAATATCAGCAAGCTTCTCTATAGATCCTTCTTCATCAAACAAATGCGAAGCGTTCTGTATTATACTGAGTTTCTTTTCTTTGACATTTTTTAATTTTTTCATTGTCTGCTTATTAATTTTGATAAGTGTTTTTTCATTACTGCCTGCAATAAACAAACAAGGAGATACTATCTCAGATAAGAAATGATTATCTACTAAATCTGTACGTCCGCTACGAATAACAATTGAACTGACCTGGTATTTGGATGTCGCAATCAGAGCCGCTGCTCCACCAGTACTTGAAGCAAAGTAACCTAGCTGCAATTTCCTTTTCTGTTGATGACTCATAATCCATTCTGTAGCCATCGATAGTCTTTCTGTAAGTAAAGATATGTTGAATTTATTCAAAGTTGCGCCTGGGATATTGGGTTTAATATTTTCTAGTCGCCTATCACTTTCTTGTTCTTCTTCAGATAATAGATCGAATAAGAGAGATCCAATATTATTTTCATTTAATTTTTTTGATACCAGTTGGTTTCTCTGACTGCTTTTGCTACTCCCGCTACCATGAGCAAAGATAACTATCCCTATTGGATTGTCAGGTATGAACAGATTACCTTCGACAAACAAATTTGAAACTGAATTGTTAAGTGAAAATCTAACTACTTCTTTGACCAATATCTTAACTTACTTAATTGGTAAAGATATGTTTTTTCACAAAAGTTGAATTATTATTAAATTGGAGCTCGTCTCAAGAATTAAATCAATGACCTGATTCGAGTTAAAATTCAAACATGATAAAATTCAACCTTTAATCATTTATGCTTTGGCGCAAAATTATTCCCCATTCAGGATTGAAAATTTAATCTGGAGTCCCTGTTCTGGTTCGACTTTGTATTCATATTTTTCATCTAAATTCAAAGGGATCAATGCAACATCTTTGCTAAGGCAAATAGGACACTGAAACCTTTCTATTTTCCTAAAAATAGTTGCTGTCCAATAACATGACTTGCAAAGAGCGAATACGCGATTCTGATAATCATATCTTTTGTCTAAAACTAATTCATACATGTGTAAAATTAAGGATGGAGCGTGTGTTAATTATTTCCCTGTGTATTTACATAGATCACATAGTATCATCTACACATATAGAAATGCCTGTAAATTATTTTTCCAAAATTTTCTAATTAAAATGAAATAAAGTCTTGATTTATTTGGAGAACATTTATTTGACTATAATCAATCTGCCTGTCATACCATCAAATTCTCTTTATTATTAAATTACATATAGAGTATGTTGATGAATATAGATGCATATTGACTACTATAAAAACATGGTAAATCATTAAGAACTAACTTTATTGTAGGTGATCTATGCTAATAAGCAAAATACTCATAGGAATTAGTGCAGCTATACTTTTGGCAACATCTACGGTATTAACAGGTGTATATGCGCAAAACCAGGTAACAATCAATGGAGCAGGTGCAACTTTTCCATTCCCATTAATTGACACTTGGAGAGTAGACTACAAGAAATTACATCCAGAAGTTGATATTAATTATCAGTCTATTGGAAGTGGTGGCGGTATCAAGCAATTTACGGCAAAAACAGTTGATTTTGGTGCAACTGATGCTCCACTTACTCAAAATGAAAGTCAGAAAGTGCCAGGAGCAGTACATATTCCAGAAACTATTGGGTCTGTTGTCGCAGCCTATAATATCCCTAGTATTCCTGATAAGGGACTAAATCTAACGGGTGAAATTTTAGCAGACATATTTTTGGGCAAGATTACCAAATGGAATGATCCCAAGATCCAAGATGTAAATAAGGATAAGACTCTCCCTGGCGATGATATAGTAGTTGTACATAGATCAGATGGTTCGGGTACAACCTTTGTTTGGACTGATTATTTATCAAGTGTAAGTCCAACATGGAAGGAACAATTAGGCAAAGGAAAATCAGTTGAATGGCCAGTTGGAATCGGCGCGCCTGGAAATGAAGGTGTTGCAAACGCCATCAAAGGAACTGCAAACACAATAGGATATGTTGAATTAAGTTATGCCTTGACTACAAATACTCCATTTGCATTTATCCAAAATAAGGAAGGTAATTTTGTTGAAGCCTCCCTTAATTCTACTAGCGCCGCAGTGCAGAGCTATGTAGAATCACTACCAAAAGGTGATGGAGTCTGGACTGATGTTACCCTTGTAAATGCAGCAGGTGCCGATTCGTATCCTATAGCCAGCTTTTCATATCTACTCTTGAACATGGAGCTAACTACTAATCCAAATCTCGATCAGGCAAAAGCAAAGGCATTGGTTGATTTCATATCATGGGCAATAACTGATGGTCAGAAAACAGCAGAAAGTTTAGACTACGTTCCACTACCTGATGGTGTAGTAAAGCTCAACCAAGATACACTGAAATCTCTGACATTCAATGGTCAACCAGTAACGTAGTAGCGATGAATAACTCTTCCCCTTATTTTTTATCTGCAGATTTTTTTTATTTTAATATAAGGAATAAAAAAAATAACAATACTAAAAGCTCGTTTATATTAAACGTTTGAAAGACAATTGACAGGTGTTCTGATATTACTGCATTAAATTCCAAACATAGCCGATACTTATCTGCGCTCTTTATAGTCAGGGACAAAAGACATGATAAAATGTTTACATGCCTTGTGGTCGGAGCAGCGGCTTATACGTTACTAATGGTAGGAGTTGTCGCTTTTTCGGTAATCAAAGGGTCTATAGACATCTTTTCAGTTGAAGGTATTCACTTTATTACAGGGTCCGATTGGAATGCAGTCGAAGGACGTGAATCGTTTGGTGCCTTCCCCTACATACTTGGTACTCTTCTCAGTTCGGCTATAGCAATGGCCATCGGTGTTCCAATTAGTCTGGCAATTGCGATTTTTATTTCAGAAATAGCACCTCCACGTATAGGCACTCCTCTATCATTCATAACAGAACTGTTGGCTGCAGTCCCGAGTATAATCTATGGGCTTTGGGCATTATTCGTATTTAGATTTTGGGTAAGAGACTTGATAGAAAAGCCATTATACGATGCTTTTCATGGTTACTTGCCATTTTTTGCAAAGACCCCATTTGGTCTTGACATATTTACTGCGGGTATTGTATTGGCAATAATGATAATTCCCATCATATCATCAATTTGCAGAGAAGTTATGAGAGTAGTGCCCGATTCACAGAGGGAAGCAGCATATAGTCTTGGTGCCACTCGTTGGGAAACTGTTAGAATGGCTGTATTCCCTTATGTTAAATCCGGACTGGTAGGTGCCTCAATGCTTGGTTTGGGCAGAGCAGTGGGAGAAACAATACTTGTTACAATGGTTATTGGCAATGTTATAGGACCTAGTGCAATACCGACTTCATTCTTCTCACAAGGTCAAACTCTTTCAAGCTTGATAGCTAATGAATTTAATGAGGCGTCATCTGATCTGCATCTTTCAGCTCTGATTGCTCTTGGAACCATTCTCTTAATCTTAACGATGGGCATCAACATTATCGCGCGTCTCTTAGTTAAAAAGAAAATTAAGGTATCATCAGGAGCCAAAGCACAATGAATTCAAATAATTACAGGGATATCGTGCAGAAAGCAGTAGCCAAGAAGTATAAGAAACGTTTGTTTGTCGATAAACTTGTTACAATATTTACTGTGGTCTGTGTTGTCGCTGCAATAGTTCCCCTTGGTAGTATATTACTTGAAGTTGTCAAAAATGGAGCAAGTGCAATTAGTTTTGAATTTCTCACGCAACCCCAAGGTTCTATTGGCTCAGGTAGTGGTGGAATAGGACCTGCAATACAAGGAACTATTATTGTTGTCGGACTGGCTTCCTTAATTGCAGCACCAATAGGAGTTCTAACAGGCATTTATCTCTCAGAATTTGCCAAAGGAGGGACATTTCCAAATCTTGTGAGGTTCTTTAATGATGTACTCACAGGTCTTCCATCAATAGTTATAGGAATAGTAGGATATGTTGTCATTGTTTTATCGATAGGTTCATTTTCAGTTCTGGCAGGCTCAATATCTTTATCAATAATTATGATGCCAATTGTAGTACGAGTCACAGAAGAAACACTAAAGATAGTACCCCATTCATTCAGAGAAGCTGGTTATTCTTTAGGAATTTCAAAGGCCAAGATTACGTTATTCATTGTTCTTCCTAGTGCGAAAAATGGAATTCTCACAGGTATTGTCATTGCCATATCAAGAATTGCTGGTGAAACTGCTCCTCTAATAATGACCATACTGGGTACAAGTCTCTTCTTTACTGGAATTACCGGTCCCGTAGATGCTTTACCATTGAGGATTTGGAGACTAGCTAGTCAACCATATGAGTCGGCCCATGCCTTTGGATGGGGTTCAGCATTGATTCTAATATTAATGATTTTGGCATTGAGTGTAGGATTAAGATTATTGGCACAAAAAAGGTCTCCACTTAAGGAAATTATATGATCACTATGTCTATATTTACTATATAGATAATGCATAATTATTCAAATAGTCATAAAGTTGAATATCAATTGGCCATAGAGGAGTCCCTAGCAAGCAAGGAAGAAAATGTAGTGGAATCTACAGGAAAGCACAAGGTAAGTATTGAAAATGTTAATGGCTGGTATGGAACCAAACGTGCACTAAAGGATATCAACCTGAAAGTGAAAGAGAAAGCTGTTACAGCATTTATCGGTCCATCAGGTTGTGGCAAGACTACTCTACTCAGATGTCTAAATCGTATGCACGAAATGACTCCTAGAGCTCATGCTGATGGGCGAGTTATAGTAGATGGTGTTGATATATACGATAAATCAATAGATCCGGTTATTATCAGAAGACGCATAGGAATGGTTTTTCAAAAACCAAATCCTTTTCCCACAATGACTATCTTTGAGAACGTCTCAGCAGGTTTAAGGTTGAATGGAATTAGCAACAAGACCATAATTAGAGATATTGTAGAAGAAAGTTTGAAGAACGCTGCTTTATGGGATGAAGTAAAAAATCAACTTGAACAACCAGGAATGAGTCTATCTGGCGGACAGCAGCAGAGACTTTGTATTGCAAGAGCCCTTGCGATGCAGCCAGAAGTGTTACTAATGGACGAGCCAACTTCATCATTAGACCCAATTGGTTCATCTAAAATAGAAGAGCTTGTAAGAAGTCTAAAGGATAATGTTACAATAATAATTGTAACTCATAATATGCAACAGGCTGCCAGAGTATCTGACTTTACTGCCTTTATGTACTTGGGGGACATGATAGAATATGGATCAACAAATCAGATCTTTATGAAGCCGGAAAAAGAACTTACAGAACGCTACATTTCTGGTAAGTTTGGCTAGGAAGATATAGTTAATCAAGATGACAAGACTCCTAGATATTGGATTAGAACGGATTACAAACCTAATCATGGATATGGGCCACCTTTCTGAAGATTTGGTTAACTCGGCATTAGAATCCTATGAAAAAGGAACTATGCTGCGTGCACAGATTTTTGAAGGTTCTGAAAAACTTAGATTTCTGCAAATCGAAGTTACTGATTTTGCTACCGAATTAATAGCAAGATATCAACCAGTTGCTAAAGATCTCAGATTCATTCAATCATTTATGGATGTGGCATATGGTTTTTCAAGATTTGGTAGATATGCATATGACATTGCAGAAGTACTGGAAACAATAGGGCCACTTCCAAACTGTGACAAGTCCCAAGTTTCCTTGATGGCAAAGACTGTTAAAGACATGATAAAACTAAGCGTAAAATCATTAGAAAAGCTCGACAAAAATGCTTCACAGAAATTATACATGATGGACGATAGTGTAGATTCAATTTTTCGAAATTATCTAAAGAAAGTCTTGACTCAAACTAAGAAAACAAATTTCGAGCCAAGGTGCTACGTCTCTGCACTCTTGATATTACGATACCTAGAAAGAATTTCAGATCACGCTTGCTACATAGGCGATTGTGTTCACTACGTAGTTACAGGTGACCCAAGTCCAAGACGATAATAACTATATAGAATATGTATATCTATATGATAAATAGGGATCACTGATCACAAAATCCATATTATACTGATAATAAGATAACTATATTGCAAGCCTTCGAAAATAATGAGGTTAGAAAGATCCAGTATACCGGTAGGTCTACCTATGTATTGTCTCTTCCAAAGAAATGGGTAAATGAATTAAAGCTCAAGGCTGGCGACCCCGTGACTATAATGAGAGAAGCCAACAATTCACTTTCAATAGTCCCAAATGTTGTAAGAGGCCCAAGCACCTCTGAAGCTACCTCATTTGTTACCAGTGACAAGAGTGGTCCTACCTTAAAGCGTACTGTTGTGTCCATGTATCTAAGAGGATTTCACATCATGCATCTAAGGTCAAAAACAGGAAGAATTCATCCTTCACAGCGTGATGCAATTAGGGAAGTTGTTCGCAGGAATCTCATAGGAACTGAAATAATTGCTGATTCTTCAGATATGGTAACAATTCAGGTACTATTGAGCCTTCCAGAATTGTCTATCAACACTGCTGTGAGGAGAATGTTCCTGATAGGTTCATCGATGCACAAAGACGCTATTTCTATATTGTCAGAAGATAGCCAAGACTTGTACAAAACAGTAATAAAATCAGATGACGAAGTAGATAGATTTAGTCTATATGTTCTCCGCAATCTAGTCATCGCCTCCCAGAACGAAAGCATCCTCAAAGCGATAGGTCTGAGAAGCCCCGCTGATTGTCTTAGCTACAGTGCAGCGGTAAGGAGCCTTGAGAGAATAGCAGACCATGCTTCAGAGATTGCTCTAAAAAGTTCACAGATTGGAACAATCCCTGAAGAGTTACGTAAGAGAATAATAAAAATGAGCGATTTGTCACTACAATTATTAAATGATGCAATAGAAGCATTCCTTAGAAGGGATTATTACTTGGCCGACAGTATAGTGGATAAATCTGAGAACATCAGTACTATTGAAGATGACATTATCACACTTATTGATAAAGAGAAGAATCCAAAGAACTATAATAATATCTATGTAAAACTAATCCTAGAACACATAAGAAGAACTGCAGAATATTCCTTTGATATTGCCGAAGCTGCAATGAATCAGATAGTAGGAGAAGTTATAGAAATTAGACAATGAAATTCACCTTGCTAGAATAAAGATGGATCAAGCATAAAATTTTGAATAATAACCATTGGCAAATATCGAGCGATTCTCTAATTTTTTCAAATATTGGGTTTTTAATGGAATAAATGTAATTATTTGATTCACCATTCATGAAATATTAATTATTTTTCGAAATTGGGAATGAGTCTTCAGTATATATTAGGCAAAAACAATTTGGAGTATGTTCAGGAAGCTATGTCGGAGGTTCTTAATGTTGAGACTCACTGTCATAATGTTTTTTCAAATCACAAAAACTACGCTTCAAGAATGCCATTTGATTGTGGAGTAACAATAGAAGAACAACTAGAAAAAGCATATCATCAGAAAATTGACGTCATGTTTGTTACAAATCATAATACTCTTGATGGTTATTCTCAAATATTAGAATATAAAAAGAACCATGCGAAATATCGAAATATAAGAATTTACCCGGCCGAAGAAATTACAATAAACAATAAGGGACACGTACTGGCTTATGGTATAGAAAAGGAAATAAGACCTGGTATGACGCTAGACGAAACCCTTGACGAGATTAGAAAGCAAAATGGCGTATCCTGTGCTGCTCATCCTTTTGCTGTTTCAAATGGAATTAGAGAATATTCAAAAAGATGTGACATTCTTGAATCGTTTAATAGCAACAACATTGATTTCTTTTCAAATTTAATTGCCGAAAAATTCGCCAAGGTAAATAGTTTGGTATCTATAGCTGGTAGCGACTCTCATGTCAAATCCACAATTGGAAGAAGTATCAATAAGGTGGAATCAGAAAACAATATTGATTCTATTTTAGAAAAATTAAGAAAAGGCAAATTCACAATAGAGAAATCAGATTATGCAAGCAAGAAAGAAATGCATGAACATGCTCACTATATTATATCCATGTCACGTCAATCCATTTTAAATTCAATAAAAGAATCAAATCCAAAATTTCATTCCATAGTCAAGTGGGCAATAGATTCTTTTATTTCAAATCCAAATTCCAGACTGTGGTATATTATGGGCTCGCTCGGTTTGTACCTGTCAAAACGTGTTTCAAAAAAAGTGAACATGCATGGATACGATCCGCTTATTCTTGAGCAAAGGTCCTGGTCAAATCTTATTTCATTGAGTCTAAGTCCTTAATCAGTATAGATCTATTCGATAGGCTCGGGATCACTTATATATTGAAATTGTCTACAAGATGTCATGGCCAGAGTAGAGATCAAGTATAGTGAAAATGGACCTGAATTGGTTGTTGTGGATGGAAAGGTTTTTGCAGCGTTCTGCAGATGTGGAGCATCAAATACTAAGCCATACTGTGATGGAAGCCATGCAAAAATAGGATTCAAGGCGGAAGCAAAAGATATAGTAGTTACAGAGCAATAGAAATTTAGTCATACATCAAGCTTTCATATGATGGAGTATTAAAAATCTGATATAACTTTTGTGATTTCTATTTTGAGAGACATAAAAAAATTTATCCGCTTTTATTATGTATTTGGCATTGTTTTCTTCATTGTAGCCGGTTTAACAATCCAATTAACGTACGGAAACACATCCACGGGATTTGATCCAAGAGTACAGGAATTGGCTGGAAAGGACAATCATGCAAACTATGGATTTCAATATTTTGTTTCCCAAAACTTGAACCAAAATGGGACAAACGATGTAGAGTTAGTAGGAATCGTAACCGAAGTAGTGGATGGCGATACTTTGGACATCAACGGAACCAGGATTAGGCTGGCTCTTGTCAATACTCCTGAAAGAGGACAATCAGGCTTTGATGAAGCAAAGAAATTTGTTGAATCTTTATGTCTGGGGAAGAATGGGGAATTGGATGTAGATAACGGACAGCGAAGAGGCGATAGGTATGGAAGAGAAATCGGTGTAGTTTACTGTGATGGTTCAAATATAAACGAAAAACTCATGAACAGTCGATTGGCCAGAATCCTGACTGAATATTGTGATATTTCCGAATTTTCTAATGAAAGTTGGGCAGCGTCGTCGTGCTAAGTTTGACTTTAAACCCATCCTTTAGATACTAGAAAAATGAAAATAGATCAAAGTTGCTCCGAAGCGTCCGGCCGGCCGTCATATCAGGATGGCTATAATCTGTGTCTTCAAAAAAGTAATTTTCATAAATGAGGCACACTTGGAATGTTTAATAATTCATTCTTTGCGATATAATTACGATTGCTAATTCTAGTTTTATCTGACAAATATTATGACTTGATTTAACATAACTTAACCGGCGCAGAAATCATCGATGACACTATATTTTTTAAATCTGTTTCAAGTGTATCCTTTGGAAAAAATTTTAATATGCTTTTGGCCTTTGTTATATCTGCGCAACTGGTTTTAATATCGGCTTTACTACCTATTTCTTGATAAATGGGCTTCAAATTAAGGCCAGAAATTCTAATCATTTGATTGCAAAGGTCATTTATACTCGTCGCTATACCTGTTCCTATATTGAAGATCCATGATGAGGTAAGAAGATCACTCCTTCTTTCTTCCATCGCTTTTACGGAAAGCAAAATGGCATTAACCACGTCAACTATAGAAATAAAATCACGTTTCTGTGTTCCATCACCGTAAATTACTGGAGGTAATCCTTGAGCCAGTCTTTTGGCAAACTTTATTAGTACGCTCATATTGCCATATTGTCCTTTTCCATAAACGTTAAAAATTCTAAGTGATATGGTATTTTGAATTTTCCCCGACCTTCCATAAGATGAGACATATTGTTCTGCAAGAAGCTTACTCATACCATATGGAGATATAGGTGCCAACTCATGTTCTTCAGATATTGGAAGTCTTTTAGGATTCCCGTAAACTGAAGCAGAAGATGCAAAAACGAAATTTTTGGTACCATTACAAGAACATGCCTCCAACACGTTTAGTGTGCCTTTAACATTTATGTCCATAGTTTTATCGGGGTTCTTTATAGAATCTTCAACATTTACCTTACCTGCAAGATGTATACAAGTGTCTATTTTTTCAGACTCAAAAATAGCAAAGACAGCATCTTTATTCCTAATATCTAAATTATAAAATGTTAGTGATTTGCTGCCCAGAGATTTAGAATATGCTGAAAAATCAAAATCTTTGTTATATTTATCCGTAAGAACGAGACGAGTATCTTTATCAGACAATAAAGCAGGTACTAGATGGCTTCCGATGAAACCTCCAGCTCCTGTCACCAAAATTTTTTTCATGTAATTGCAATCTTGTATAGGATTCTCATATATAGCCTATACTGGACAGTTCTTAAATTGAATCTCTGATCGTCATATCTCGTATTAAGAATATGTTCGATTGAAATTATTGAACAATAATCTTCAGTTAGTAAACTTAACTTTCATTTTATAAAATTATGATTCAAACGAATATTCAAACTAATCACACATTTCTCATTACTGATAATTGCGATAAATCTGAGTGGTTTGATAGCAACTTGTCAGATTTAATATGATTAAAGATCAAGTTTAGTATTTCATATGAACTGATGGTAATTTACATTTACTCATACGCTTAATCATGAATAGTGTTTATCACAGACAATGATTCAATCTTCACATTATTATTATCATCGGTATACGTGCTTTCTACGAATCAACAATGTCAGAGATATTGTTACTATACTCATCGCTATAAGAACTATAATATTAGTTGGAGAACTTAATATATTATTTAAGGGGACATCTAATCCTCTCTTCTTAACATCAGAGGATATATCGCCAGGCAGTTTGAACTCCTGTTTGAATTGGTTTCTTTTACCATCAATAGATAATGATCCGAGATAACTTAAATATTGAATTTTAGTCCCCTTGCGGTAAGGTTCTTTAAAGTCATCTATGAAATCAAATTTTGCTTTTGCACGGCCGGATACGTCTAGTGGAGTATAGTCATCGATTTCCTGTCCATAAAAATTGGTCTTGTCAAAGCTTATATTTCCATTTACAATTATATCAGGATTCTTTACTAATATTGGAACAAATTTTAAGGGAGGCTTAGATCTGACATTATAAAAATTAATTTTTGATTCATTATTTACTTGAATAACGCTGATCGATGAATTGCTGTTAGTAGTAATTTCAGCGCGCGTATTATTATTATCGAAAAGCTCAATTGTGATATTAAATTCGTTGGGAATTGACATTCCCACGTAATCATGTTGTGAATGAGTGGAAGGTAACGTTAACATCCCTGTTGAGTTAATGGTTTGCTCATATTTTCCGAACACCCTAATATTTACTATCGACAAATTTTCAAAATGATTTTTTAAATTTCCGTACCTATCCGAAATAGAGATATTCTTAACATAAACATCGCCTGAACTTGATGAGGTATTAGTCATGGAGAATGAAGAACCATTTATTGATATCATGCCAGCCATTCTTACATCCCCGATAAACCGCTTAACAGGTACTATTACATTTTGCTTAATCATTGATTTATTAGGATATAATTCAAATAGATCGGAAAAATTTGCAAGAGACATGAAATACTTAGCAGGATTATCAAATATTGCGTCAAAATATCCAGGACTGTTAATGTATATTATTCGACCTTTATCAGAAACCTGTTTCTCAATGGCAAAAGGTACGACTGCTTTATCATCATTATTTCTATATGATGCTATTACATTCAAGTCAGAAGCTGGCTTTACTTCAATATCCTTTAACATTCCAGAAACATTCAGAATGACATTTTGGTCATTTTCCCTTGCGATATGAGCAAATACTTGAGTTTTCTTAGTATTAGGGTCGATGGAAAATAACTTACTAAATCTGCCCTGATATTTGTCATCGGAGTTTATTACAACCAACGTTCCGCCGGATCTTGCGTAATTTAGATAATGATTGAATAATGAATCATCCAGATATTGAGGGTCAAATGGCAAAATAATTTTCTTATTAGAAAATACAGAGTAGTCATCATCTGCAAAAGAACTATATTCGCCTCCTGAGAGAGCAAGCGAACTAAGCGGATAATAATAGTCGTACTTATTCTTAATGTCATAGAATTCTTGTGACGGTGCAATTTTTCCTATTTGTGGGGGTTCAAACTCCATCGCATTATTCTCAGAATTAATTCCTATTTTTGAAACCCCTACGCTATTTAGTTCTGATAAGTTTCTTGGCACCTTGATTTTTAGCATATTATCAACATAAACATTAATTGAATTATTTAGATTCTCAATTTTCACTAGATACCAGAGCCCCACATCCTTTCTTACTTGGGAATTTTGCGATAAGAGTAAGGCATTATCGTCGTTTGTTGTCTGTTCTCTTAGTTCTAATCCCTTGTTGGAAAGGGATACAAAGTAAATCTTCTTTCCCTCACTCCATTTTAGACCCGAAGTATCCTTCCCAGTATTATTTTTATCCAGTATCCTGAATCTTAGTTCAATATAATTTACGCCTTCATTATCAAGATTTTTTGACCAAAGAGTTTTACCACCATTCTTTTTATATCCACTTAAGGTAGCCTTTTCGGTTTGATTTTCTTTTTGGACCTGTATAAATTTCGCAGTGTCTTTTTCAAAATTAAAAGTATAATTGTTAACCTCCAATTTTTTTTTATCAAATACTGTTGATGAGAATGATTTATCTTTTTTATAGACGATACCAGCTTTATCTTCAGAGATTGTCGATGGTCCATGTAAAGAAGGAACATTAAGAACTACATATTCGTCATTCTTGTATATCTGTGGGAAATTCTCTAATGCAAATCGCATCGGCTCTGTTAATGTCTTTTGCTTGATACTATGATTTGGTATTATTATATATCCAGTGTTACTTAATTCTAAAAGGTGATAAAATGAGTCCAATGTAGAAGCATTTAATACATATTGAGTTTGAATAGCGTCCCGTAATGGGAGACCTGAAAAAGCATGAAGCTTGGATATAATACCTCCTTCACGAAAATTGTATTCATTTGGAAAAGTCGCGATATTGTAGTGATTTGAACCAGCTTGAATTTTAGAGCGCATTATGTCTAGAATATTAATTTCTTCTGAAGAAGGAAAGTTTCTACGTCCCAGAGCCTGTGTATAATCCTGGGTTTCAATAACTAATGCATTATATCCAATGTACATTAATGTTGAAAGACTTGCAGTTATAACTATTGATCCTATAATAATACCATTGAGAACTAGTTTTTTATTTCTTATAAAAATTAATAATTTGTAAATCATCAATGAAGCAAATCCTATCATGCCAGTCATCACAAATTTATTAAATCTCTGCTCATTGTAGTACGGACCCGCAAGAAGAGCAATAATGATAATTATTCCAAAAACAAATACCTCTTTCTCAAACTTTTTGAAAACATATGAAAGAATGGATGCAGTACCAAATAGACCTATTACCCCTAATCGCATTGGGTACAAATACCATGGGGTGTTGTAATTCTGAGTATGAACATCAACATAATTTGCTGGAAGCTGACTCCAAACAATAAAACCTAACGCGCATAGATAAACAACTATCCATACAAGTAATATTTTTGGGATGAAACTTTTTTTAATTATATAATTAGTTACTTTGTTTTTAAATTGAATCGAAGGAATCGAAATGGAAGAAAAAAGTCTATACAAGTTTTCACGTAGCTTGTATAAGGAGAACGTTACTAAAGTGAATATGATGCTAAGTTCAATTAATGATATTCCGAAAATTCTATGCGAAGTGAAATATTTTACGGGAAGCAGACCATCTATTATATATGCAAACGCGAAAGCAATAAGAAATGCAAAATACACGTAACTCTTTTTCTTTAGATTGTAAGTTAACGGTAAAATACATGACACTATAATAAAAATGTAAAATTCGTCATGAAATAAGATACCTAGAATCGAAATCAGCAATAGTATAGTAGTGTAACTAATCTTATTTCCAAATTCAATACGAATTAATCCTAAAAGCACAAAGCCAGCGGGTAAAGAAATGTAAATTAAGCCGGTACTAAAATCAGGGAACGCTGCAATCATAAAGTTGGCAGATAGCCTTATGTCAGTAACCCTAATTTTATCCTCGACAAAATTAGAAGTCGAGGAAATCTGTGAAACTATTGGACTTGTATCTGTAAGGTAAAGTATGTAAACCCAGCCGAATCCTGAAGCAATTACAAAAAGTGATGATGCAAAAAGGGCAGCTCTTTTTTTATTTGATGGAAACCATGTAAAACAGAAATAATAAAAGGCAAATACAGCTGTCATATTCAAAAAGGCGAGAGAAGCATATGTATTTACTAGTGGAACACCGGAAAGAGAAGTCAGACCAGCGAGTAAAGATGATTGGAATGGCGGATAAGATTGATCTCCACTAGTCATTACAAATTCCTTGAAATTACCATACATGAAATAAATTGCACGATTCTGATGATACCACTGGTCCCCTATCGTTGTTCCACCGTATAGATAATACGTCGAAAGAATTAGTAAACCAAAAAGGCTTCCAAACACAATCAACTCAGACAAATTTACTTTTAGTATTTTTTGAAACTTGTTACCTATATTCGAAATGATGTGATTTGCAATTTTCCAAATATTGGTATCAGTATTTAAAAAAATTCGATAAATGCTGTAACGAATACTAAATATAATAAGTATTGCAAGATATACTGCAATGAGTAGAAATTTGCTTTCAAATATATTAGTATCAAAATATATCGCTGAAATGTATATTGTCAAAGCAGTAATCAACATACTAAACAGATATCCTAGCAAAACTTTTAGTAGGGGATTCATTCTATTTTTTTTAATTGTAAGTACTACAGCATATCCGGGCATGAAGAGAGAAAGTAGAATTCCAGCACCTAATTCAATTATGTTTGTTATATCAATTAATTTCCAATTTGTATATACAAGATCTAAATTTGGTTTTGAAAAAAAAGCACAAATCAAGAGTAAAATCAAATAAACGAATGCAAATGTGATATTTGAGATCTGTTCTTTATCATTTTCATCACTAGTTGATATACTAAGAGAAGTACCTTCCAAATCATCCTTTTCGAATTGACTCTCTTTATATGACATAGAATAATATCTTGTCAGTCCAAATGAGAATATAGATATAGTAATAGAAATTGGTAAAGTGAATTTAATGGGTATGATTAAATATGAAAGGACAGAGTATACAGATATGCCAGTAATCAAGGCACCAGAGAGTAAAGCTATGATTACATTTTTTTGCAACCCAAGTTTCAATTAAAGATATTCTTTCATCTGTTGTCTATATATATTGACCGTCATAAATAGAATGACAAAGCAAGTCAACTATGTATCAATTAGGGAGATTCAAGTAATCTAAATAATGATTTATTGAACTAAATAAATCACAAATTGTTACCGTTGTGTTATGACAACTAAATCGTCAAGATATTGTGCTTATGTAACAAGGATTGTGTATATTCAAGGCATGTATATAATCATGATAATAGCTTAATGTTTTGATTGTGCGTATTGCCCCAATAAATAATTAATAGGAAGATTAATTTTATTCCTAAATAGGATCCTTATTACTATGCATTTCTTTTCAAGCGTATTACCATCCTGGCCACCGTTGATTTGTGCATTGGTTATACTCGGGAGTATGGTGTTTAGCTTTGCAACAATAACCGGCTATTATTTTGCCCATGCGACATCACCTGCAAAAGTGGGAGAAAAAGAGCGAGGGCAAGAAACATTGCATATAAATGATCATAATCTAATGGCAAAATTGGTTGTCGGAGGGCTTAAACATCCTACTAGTATGGCTTTCTTGGGTCCGAACGATTTTCTTGTTTTGGAGAAAAATACAGGTTTTGTAAAAAGGATCGTAAATGGAAATATTTTGTTACCAGCAGTACTTGATGTTGAGGTTGCCAATGAAAATGAAAGAGGGATGCTTGGAATTGCTATATCATCAAGTAATGCTCAGAATGAAGAAGACAAAGGAGGTAAAAAAGGTTCTTCAAATAAGACTGGTATAACCTACGTTTTCTTGTACTTTACCGAATCGTCTGGAAAAGATGGCAATGATGACTGTCCTTTAGTAAACTATTGCAAGGAAGGAACTGAACCCAAAGGTAACAGGCTGTACAGGTATATACTGGACCAAGGTAAATTAGTCAATCCCAAACTGTTGCTAGATCTTCCAGCCACTCCTGGCTCAGACCACGTAGGAGGTGCCATTATCATAGGCCCTGACAGGAATGTTTACCTGAGTAGTGGTGATGGTCATAGTTGTAGTAATCATAGTTGCGATAATGGTACTAAAAATACTGTCTTAAATTCTCAAAGTGGTAATGTAGAGAATGGACAAAAACCCAATGGAAGGGGAGGTATACTCAGAATTACTCAAGACGGTCTGACGGTCAGAGAAGAAGGTAAAGATGGTATTCTGGATGAAGATGGTACTTTGAACAAATACTACGCATATGGAATACGCAACAGCTTTGGAATTGATTTTGACCCTCTAAGCGGGAAACTATGGGATGCAGAAAATGGTCCAGCATTTGGTGATGAGATAAACCTAGTCGAGCCAGGATTTAACAGCGGATGGTCGAAGATCCAGGGCATGTGGCCAATTTCAAATTATACGTTGCTACTTCCTCAAGGCCTTTTCCCCCCGTACACAGGATACTTTGAAAGTGACAGGAAGGAGCTCACTCATTCCACTCATACCGATCAAAAAAATTTAGTAGACTTTGACGGTAAGGGAGAATACAGTGATCCTGAATTCGTTTGGAACATTACAGTGGGAATCACTGCCCTTAAATTTCTGGACTCTGATAGATTGGGTAAAAAATATGAAAATGATATGTTTGTAGGAGATTATAACAATGGAAAATTATATCACTTCGATCTGAACAGAGATAGAACTAAATTGGTACTTAATGGTTCCCTTGAAGATAAAATCGCACACTCTTCAGAAAGAGAGGATCTTAACAACATTATTTTTGGAGAGGGTTTCGGCGCTATTACTGACATAGAAGTTGGCCCTGATGGTTACTTGTATGTAGTTTCATATAAGGAGGGAAAAATTTTCAAAATAGTTCCTGTGAATGAGAATAAACATTAAATCAATAGCCAAAAATCGATTAGGAAAAACTATCCTTCTATAGTTTAATTGATGTTTTTCATTATCTTGTGATAAATTATAATAGTAGCAGCAGGGTTTTAATGGACGACAAGTGAGCTTTTCGAAACTGGCAATTAGGCTTTGAAAGGGACAGGTAACGGCGAATTTTTACAATGAGAAGATATTGAAATAAATTGTTCACATAATTCCTCTGTAGTTTACAGGAGTTATTCCAATTCAATCTTTGGTGTTGTAAAATAACTTGAACGTATGTCTATCCTTAAAAATGAGAAAAAGTGACTATATTTGTAGGAATAATCATTACTCTTTTTAGATAATAGTTGCTGCTAGCTTAATGATATACCGTGTAATTATAATCATTAGTGTTTTGGTACATGAAATATCTCAACTTCCCCGCCATTATAGTACCATGTTTTGCCTCCAATGACAAATATATTCTCGTCAACAGCAACAGCCTTTAGGCCAAGTCGAGGTGTTGGCAAAGGAGATTCTTTAGTCCATATATTCTTTGTAGTATCATATTTTTCATTATTTTCAAATGTTCCATTAACTTTTTCCCCTCCAAATACGTAGATGTTGTTTCCATTAGAAGCAGAGGCCAATCCACTTCTTTTGCTGGGCATTGGTTTTAGTTTAGTCCACGTATCAGTAACGGGATCGTACATCTCATTAACATCAAAATTTGACAGTGCCTTAGATATAGGGGCTGGAATTCCATCTCCCAATATCCGTCCTCCTATGACATATAGTTTCCCATCAACTACAGAAGACGTTAGATGATGCCTTGCAGTAGGCATTGGAGTTTTTTCTGTCCATGTGTCATTCTCTGGATCATAAACCAAGTTTGTGGCAACAACATTATGAACATCATCAACGCCTCCAATTGCATGCAACTTGCCATCAATAAAGTTTACAGTTAAAGCAGTTCTCGCAGTCGGCATCGATTTACCTTCGAGCCATTTGTTCGTTGAAGGATCGAATATTAATAACTTATTAGAATATCCATATTTATGAGCACCGCCAACGACATATAGTTTACCATTATATGAAGCCATGCCCAAATGATCAAGCGGTTCTGGTAACGGAGTTCCTGTGCTCCATTTATTGGCTTTTATATCATAAATTTCTACAATGTTAGCCTTCTTTATCTTCGAACCCTGACCGCCAGCAACATATATTTTGTCATCCAAAACGGCAGCAGCAGTAGCTGACCTGGGAGTTATCATTTTGCTGCCATTTGTCCAAAAGGACTCGGATTGCTGTGATGATGATTCGGATGTGTTTGCTAAATAACCTGTTATCATGATAGCGCACAAAAACATAAGCAGAATTAGTGCCATAAATAAAGGCGATGGAGAAAAATTCGTATGGACCAAATTCACCGAGGTTAAAAAACATTAGACGCTAATAAGTATATTTCATATTCAAATCCAAAAGAAATCCAATCCAATATTTAAAACTTAAAAAGGCAATTCACTCATTTTTTCTCGTCTCAATCTCTTAATGAATATTGAAATAACAAACTATCAAAGAATCTCAGGAATCTCTCATTTTCGAATAATTTGTTAACTGTCCATATTCCAAGAGTTATTACCCTACCTTTTTTGTATTCTAGGTCGAAAGTTGCAATAACAAATTGTCCAGGCTCTGGCCTATTTATAGTTGCATTGTAATCAAGTAAAATTTTTACTTTAGGATTTGTAACATACTGTTCCTCAACGTGGGTAATTCCGAAAGGATCGTTGCGAAATATGAACTGATAACTAAAGCAACACTTGTAATTGCTGCCAACCCATTCAGAGGTCTCTCTTTCCCATCTTTCTTTGTCACTCCTCCATGCAGTTTTTCCATTAAATGCAAAGCCATGACCTTTAACGAATTTTACTGTATTAGTGTTCTCATCATATTCTACTTCGACGTAGAATATATTTCCAGTCAGCAGCATAAGTATACCGCCATTGGCTACGAATTGTTTCAAATTATCATATTCTTGCTGGCTCACATATTCTTGATGTTGAAGCATTATCACATCGTACACGTTTGTTCCATTCGCATTAAACAATGAAGAACCATTATGAACATCTTCATCACCCAATACATCTATGGTTGATTTTGGTGTTAGCCATTTCAAGTGGTTTACGATCTGATCAGTTCCTGACCAATTTTTAGTGTTCACGATAACCTTGCTAGATAACAGATCAGTGTAGTTGGTGAAACTAAGATTATCTGTTTTTCTAATATCATCATCGTAAATCTCAAAAAACATGTAAAATGATTTATCATATGCGGCCCGAGTAAATGTTGCCTCTACAATTGCAATGTTTTTAGCCTTCGTAGGCATGGTATCAGCTTTCTTGATATTATCTAAATTTTCTGAATTGTCTCTAGCATTTGAGGAAACACAGTTATTACTATTTATTATATCTTTCTTGAAAATTATCTCTTCATTTCCAGTAGCATTATTAGTCCATACTACATACACATTATTATTCTGTGAAACAGCAATTTGTGGATCAACCGACCAGCCAGAATAATTACTTAAATTCATAATATCGCCAAGGGTGGTCCCATTATCAGTACTTGTTCTGAAAAATATCTGTCCATACTTCTCTTGAAAATTATTAGTCCATACTACATACACATTATTATTCTGTGAAACAGCAATTTGTGGATCAACCGACCATCCAGAATAATTACTTAAATTCATAATATCGCCAAAGGTGGTCCCATTATCAGTACTTCTTGTGAAAAATATATCACTAATCAATGCTTTAACGTTAGCATGTTGCACAACCCTTCCGCTGTGCCATACCACATATACATTATTGTTTCTAGGCTCTGCGGTTATGCGGGGACTGAATATCATATTGCCTATACTGTCATCATTTATCCCGTGAAGGACAGATGGATTTTCAAAACTATCTCCGTTATCATTACTTCTCGTGAAAAATATCTGTCCATACTTTTCCTGAAAATTATTAGTCCACACTACGTATACATTATTTCCGGAGACAGCTATTTGTGGAAATCCATTGAACCCAGTATTGTTACCAAGATTCTTCACTGTCTCAAAGGTGGCCCCATTATCAGTACTTCTTGCAAAAAGGATGCCATTAGTTGCGTCATGCCACACTACATATACATTATTTCCGGACAATGCTATTTGTGGAAATCCATTGAATCCAGTATTGTTACCAAGATTCTTCACTGTCTCAAAGGTGGCCCCATTATCAGTACTTCTTGTTAAGAATATTGCACCATTATTTCCTGGAGTCTGTTCCCATGTCACATAGACGTTAGTCCCCGAAATAGCTATCTTAGGATCCAAAGCACCTCCTTTTTCAATTCCTAAGTCTATTGTGTGTGTAAATGTACAGCCATTATCCGAACTTCTCTTAAAATATAAGTCACGACTACCTGAAGTATCATCAATCCACATTACATAAATGTTATTTCCATTTTTTACAATTTGTGGAAGTTCTGAATGGCCAGTATTATTGCTGATATTAAATACCTTCTTGTTATTGGCTCCAGAATTTTTAATAGTGTTACTATCTATAGATACGCTATCTTCAGAGGCATTTCCGAATTGTAATATGGTTGCAACCATGATGACAATTGTCAATTGAAATGCTAGTAAGAAAAAGAGCCTGTCTGGCAAGTTATTAGTCATGTAAATATTTTCTATACAATATATAAATCGTCGTCACATACCAAATGCGCTCTTATCAATAAGATCGATCGATCCGTTTCTCTCTTAATCAAATGAGACATGATTCCATACTCTGAACTGAATTATGGCTCAAATTATTTTGATAAAACTTTGTATATCAATTTAGTCGAGTACAAGTATGCAATATTATCTAGTTTTTGATCGAGTCCATCGAACATCAACATTTCCACTTAATAACCAAAAGAGTGCTATTATTGTAATCAACTGTGTATAAAAATAAGTCATAATTATATCCCTCAGGATAAAAGCTATCGATACTGATGCAATTCCTACTAACAAAGTTGTGTAAATCCCCAGATATGAAATAATCTCAATTATAGTGGGAATTGCTAATGCTATTAGGATGCAAGAAACAATAGGAGAGATCAGATAGACAAAAAATCTGTAGGGGAATATGATTGTTCCAAAATATCCGTATTTACGTTTAAATAATAAGGACTTAAATCTTAATGTTTCAATTAATCCGCCCAATGTCCTTCTTGATTTGATTTTCAGGTAATCGGAGAGCTTTGTGGGAGATTTTTCGGTAAAGTGTGCATTCTGGTTTACTATTGCTCTATATCCTTTCGATATGATTTGCAATGCAATATTTGAGTCATCTGCTAATGTGTCTTCATCTACGTTGGTTATCATCTTGTTTCTAAAAGCGCAGGCCTCGCCAGATAGCCAGGATGTAGAATGAGCATTACTTTCCAGTATCCTGATATTATCTTTATGCGACCAGAATTTGTGTTCAGAAGCAGATACGTGACTTTCCTCGCTATTTGGAACATCATAAAAAGCTGAGACAGCTCCAATTGTATCGTCTTTAAATGAATTAACAAGTTGTAAAATAGTTCCTTTATCATAGAGTGTGGTTCCATCAGTAAGAATCACTATATCTCCTTTACATTTTTGTAAAGCTAAATTTATGGCATGAGCCTTGCCTCTTCTTTCTTCTTCTGTTATTAGAATTACGGTATTCGGGAAATTTGATTCAATGATTGACCGGGTTTTATCATTAGACCCAGAATCTATGGCAAGGATTTCGAGCTTATTTTTAGGATATATACTTTCAAAAATATTATTAATCCTCCTCTCTATGACCAATTCTTCGTTGTAAACAGGAATCAGAATTGATACCATAGGAAAGTCGGAATGTGGCTTAGCCTTCTTGCCAATATTATTAGGCGACAGATTTGTCTCTTTCTGTGATAACCTTTTTAAGAGCATTGGATAAGTGATGTGGATTCCAAGAACAAAGAAGAGGATAAAAATAAAAACAATGGCTATCATTTGAATAGTGAAACAGTTACACAAATAATAATTTTAGTTTTTATAAGCAGCCGGAGTTCTTAATTATATAGAGCGTGACAAAGTTGAGTATTACTGTGAATCTAAAACAGAACCAGGATGGCAATAAGAACACAAGTATCATTTTGAGTAACATATGTCATTATGATTTGTCGGCAAATCAGAGAAATCTGATCAGATCAGAATAATCATCTTAATTAATCTTAATTAAACTTAGAGGCAAATTTTTTTTGTATTTTTTATAAGTCTAAAAATCATTTCTTGTAAATAGAATAAGCCTAAAATACTGTTAGCCTAGATATTTCCTATTGTATTCTGAAATGATTGATAATAGAATTCTAAAATATACTTACGTCCATACTCATGCACTTTGAATCGCAAAGGAAATTACTCCATGAGTGAAAAGCACGACCTTTGAACTGAAAGATCAGCAATCAGAAAGTGGAAGGATATCGACTCAGTCTAGAGGAATAATTGTAATAGTTTCAATAATAGTCAATGAACACTGTCAAAGGGTTATTTTGCTGCTAATAGTATTGGAATAGCTGCAAACAACTTACATGATTAAAATTTGGCAGTTTATAACATTATATATTGTTAATACTGTGAAAAAAATTAAGAATTAAATGGAAAAGGTACAATTTAAGGAAAGTACAAGTAATCTTAACAGTAATTCAAAAATTATAGTTTGTGTCCCTGCTTATAACGAAGCAAAAAATATTGGAAATATCGTTCAAGTGGCACGAAATCATGCCGATGAAGTCATCGTTTGCGATGATGGTTCTTCTGATAACACAACTAAGTTGGCAAAACAAGCAGGGGCGGTAGTAATCAACCATCCCAAGAATTGTGGATATGGCAAAACGATACGTACCCTTTTTCAAACTGCGCTCGAAAGAAACGCAGATATTATAGTGACAATAGACTCAGATGGCCAACACGATCCTGAACAGATTCCAACTATTATCGAACCCATACTAAAAAATGAATTCGATATTGTTATAGGTTCTCGATTCATTGATCACAAAGATGAGATAAAAGTTCCATTTTACAGAAGTTTTGGAATCAAAACAATTACTAAATTCACCAAGCAAGCTTCCTACAAGAATCTTACAGACGCACAAAGTGGTTTTAGAGGTTATAGTAGACATGCAATAGAAACGATGAACTTGGTAGAGGATGGAATGCGAATATCTACTGAAATATTACTAAGAGCTGGTTCTAAAAAACTAGCCATAACAGAAGTACCCATAACAGTTAATTATGATGTTGAAAACACTTCAACTCATAATTTTTTATCACATGGTATGGGCGTATTATTTAGCGTAATTCAATTCATTTCCTTACGACATCCGTTAATATTTTATGGATTGCCTGGAGTTGCCTTACTGGCTGTGTCTGGATATTTTACCTACAATGCGTTAGAATTGTTCTCTGCCACAAGATTTATTTCGATAAACATGATATTGTTATCAATAACAGCAACAATTATTGGAATTATTTTGCTTACTACTGGGAGTATCTTATTTACTATTGCCGTTATGTTGACAAAGGGAACTAAATTGACTTTAACATTTAGAGTAATTCAATTCATTTCCTTACGACATCCGTTAATATTTTATGGATTGCCTGGGATTGCCTTACTGGCTGTGTCTGGATATTTTGCCTACAATGCGCTAGATTATTTCTCATCCTTTCGATATGTAACCGTAGTGCTCACAAATAGGTTATTTGTCACCGTAGGTACTGCAATTATTGGAATAATCTTATTGAGCACTGGAAGCATGTTATATTCTATTGCTGCAATTTTGAAAGGTAAAATAAGAACAGATCTATAATTATCGTATGTAAACTATTCTGTTTTTAGGCATAATAATATGAATTTCGGTTACAGCCATAAGAAAAACCGGGTCCTAATTTAACTTACCCGCTTTACGTCTGCTGATCTATTCCCAATGTATATTCACTATTTCTTAAAACAGTAGGATGTTCCAATGCATAATTATTTACTGCACCTTTTTTACGTTAGCTGCACAAATGCAACCAGAGGCGTTTTCATTTTGGTAATTAGGATTTTGAAATAATGCACATCAGTCATTCGACGAAGCTTTAAGAAAAGAGTAATCCCTCATTCTAAGTAGTTAGAATTTCTTTAAGGGTTTCAAATACTTGGAATCTAGTGTTTGCGAGGGAACGTTTAATTCTTCTTTTTCACGTCTAATCCGTTATCAATAAATGATTGAACCTGTTATTATTATGGTAAAATTTTCTATAATTACTCAATAGGAAAAACATATGTTAGATTTAAATACATTGGCAAGTACACACTGGTAGAATGAATAAGAAAAGCTTGAATTTGAGCATTGTCGACTTGACCACAAGGAAGTCAAAACGTGAGATAGGCGGCGGCAGCAGTAGCTCCGGAACCTAGCATCCTACCTATTTTTTTATTTTTTTCGCGGTATAGTTGTAGGTAGTAGGTTGTTCTATAATTAGGCAACTGAAAAGTCATGCATTAAGTTTAAATAAATGGGCAATTATAGACGAGTGAAATGAATAACAATAAGAAAAGCTTGAATTTGAGCATTGTCGACTTGACCACAAGGAAGTCAAAACGTGAGATAGGCGGCGGCAGCAGTAGCTCCGGCGACAGCAAGTAGCATCCTACCTATTTTTTTATTTTTTTAGTCATTACTTTATGTAATTTTTGGTTGCAGTTTAGTTGTCATCTTAGTTTTCTTTATTAGGGTTCCGTTAGCATAATAAAATCTGCTGTGATATTAGCGCTTACCTGTTTTATTGCTCGTATATTGACGAGTCTACCACTTATTAGAAGTCTAAATTTTCCTAATAGTATTTGTTTAGGGTACTTCTATTGCATAGAGTTTCTCCCATCAGCGATGTAATAGTCAACAAATTGTCAATTCCTTCATGACTGTAATCAGAACAGGTATTCAATATTTTTTCTGTTACTTCAGATGACAAAAAATTTTGGATTTCGTTGCAGTCCTTTACTTGTTCCCTTATGCATTGAATTATCCTCGAATTATCTTTATAGTTATAGGCTCTCTTGTCGTAGATTTTTTTTATGAATCTTCTTAGCTTTGGGTACTTGAATGACAGGTAGAATATGTATTGTAGTATTTTGAATCTCTTTGACAGGATGGAACACCCCCAATTTGAATTATTAATAGCCGCTGTTGCTGGTGATATCGCAAACAAAAATTCTCTATATAATGCTAGTTTTTCTTTATTTTTATCTGAACAATTAAAGATATATTTGAAAAACGGAACTGAGTAAAATGGAGCGACACTCCAAAAGTAGAATCTGTTTACATCTTCAATTTCAAAACTAAATTTAGCATTATTTTCAAAAAAGAGGAAATGTACTAACTTTAGACTCGGATCTTCTTCGGGATATGAAGACAGAATATTTCTTATTTCATGCATTATTTCAGTCTCCTTTATTTTGGTAAGAGCAGCAATTATATCAAGGGGAAAGCGACCTTTTATACGTAAAATACCTCTAACGCAACGATCGACATCTCGAACATCGAATGATAAATTAGTAAATGACACGTCTCCGCCATGACCTGTAAAGAAATTAATTGGTGATGATCCATGCCTGCCTTTTAGTTCTTCTAGAAACCGAGGCAGAAAACTGTGTGCTAAATAAATTAAACCATTCTTTGTTCTTAGCAACATTAGTAGGTTTTCAGCTTTTGGCATCATAATATCATAATTTTCGCATTCGATATTCAATGTGTTTGCCAATTTTTCGGCAATCTCTGTTTCCGACGAATTGCCTACGACGGGTCTCCAGTTGGGCTCAGGGGATGTTACTGCATAACACGGGATTTTGTTCTCACGCAAACTTGCAGCAATAGCCCTTGAATCAAATCCACCACTTAGGGAGATTAGATTCTTTGCATTTTGATCTACTCTATTTTTACATGCTTCAAGAAATAGCGGAACTAGCCCTTGTACGTTCTTTTTAATACTATCGTTACCATACCTCTTATTTTCAAAATTAAAGACATGAATATTATGTGTTTCAATTTTTGAATTGTTATTGCACACCCTCAAAAGAGATGCTGGTTCTAGTCGAGAAATATTCCTTAGTAGCGTTCTCCTGCCAAGTGTATGGGAAAACAATAAGAATTGTGCAATTCCCATCATATCAAACTTGTTACCATTTTCATAACTATTGTGGAGTAAGTAGGACATGAATTGTATTTCTCTAGATACTATTAGCTCTGACTTATCTTTGGCGTAATAGTATAATGGAAGGCGACCTAGCAGATCATTCATTACAAAGAAATCATTGGTACGCTTGTTTAAGGCATATAATACAAAGTCTCCATCAGTTTCAAGTAACCAATCTGCAACCATTTTTTTGTCTTTACCTATCGTCAGGTCAGCCCTAAATACTAGTTCAATCAAATCAGATATTTCACTTTCTAGGGCGGACTCATCTTTACCGTACATTTTACCTTCTATACATAACCAAAATTTTTGATTATCTAAAATTTTTATTGGATATTCAGGATATCTTGTACATACTAATAAATAGGGCTCTTTGAGTAGTATTTCTCTTTTATAGTAATCATTATGAACTATTGATTTTGATGCCTCTAAAAATAGATCATAATCGTTATTGTTGTGATCGCTTGTATTTTTTTTATTAAGGTCGCATTTGAGGCTAATACCTGGCATATTGCTTTCTATAAATCTGTCATTGTATAATTACTATTTATATTATTTTGGAGAGGAGAGGCTAAGTTCGATCCTTTTTTAGTTAAATGGTCATTAAAAATAAGATCATTGAAAATTTAATATTATAAACCCATCACCCTCACTGCCTTAATTAGAACACAAACTTGTAATATCTTCATATGACAAAACGGCCAAATAAAATTGGATAACGTGTATTGACAGTATCAAGCAAGAACAGTTGAGCTTATTATATAAGACAAAACAAAAGGACCGCACCAAAAAAAGTCAACAGAATAAAATGGAGAAAATAAATAAATTGGATAGCCCCTTTGCGATAATAATGTATCATCTTTTTGAAATTGGAATATATTTAACAATTGTTCTGCTTACGATAACCATTTTATCTTCAACTATTACTCAGTTAAATAAAAATTATTTTGATTTACTTAACGCATCAGAATTGGTAGGAGATAAACTACCAATTATTTCTGATTCTTCGCTAAAGATCGAGTTAATATTCCAAAAAGAAATCAAGCGCGAAGGAGGGACTCTATCACCAGTAAGTAGTATCGCATTTCTTGATGCAAACGATATTTTGATATTGAATAAAAATGAAGGTATTGTAAATAGAATTGTAAATGGTGTTCTCTTAGAAGAACCCTTACTTGATGTTAATGTAGCAAATAAACGGGAAAGGGGCATGTTAGGAATAGCTACTACTGGTTCGACTACCTCGAATAACGATAAAAACGGCCACGTTAGATATGTTTTTCTGTATTACACTGAATCAGAAAAAAGAGATGGTAGTGATATTTGTCGCGCAACATACTATTGCAAGTCAGATACAGAAACAATAGGTAATCAGCTTTATAGGTATGAACTGAAGGATAATAAACTAATTAACCAAAAGCTTTTACTTCATCTGCCAGCCTGGCCCGCACCAGCTCACAATGGTGGTATAATAAAAATCGGTCCAGATAATAACCTGTACGTTACTGTTGGTGATTTTGTTGGTTCGGTTAATGAGACTTCAAGAACTAAAGCTCAAAATTATAAAAATGGAACAGAACCTGACGGAAGGGCAGGAATACTAAGACTTACTCAAGAAGGTAAACCTCTATCTGAACCAATACTGGGTAAAGAGTTGCCTTTGAATCTCTATTATGCATACGGCATCAGAAACAGTTTTGGAATTGATTTCGACCCCATAACCCACAAGCTATGGGATACAGAAAATGGTCCCGATTATGGTGATGAGATTAATCTTGTTGAACCAGGATTTAACAGTGGATGGCACAAAGTACAAGGTATTTGGAAACCAAAGTATGACCCAGAACGAGGAGGCGATCTTATTGCTGGAGAAGAATCATTAAATCCAGATAGGAAAGATTTGGTAGATTTCAACGGAAAGGGAAAATACAGTGCGCCCGAATTCACCTGGAATCAGACAGTCGGTCCAACTCAAATTAAGTTTCTTCACTCTGATAAATATCCAAAAGAATACAAAGATGATTTATTTGTAGGCGATACCAATAATGGATATCTATACCATTTCGACTTGAACAAGGATAGAAAAGCCCTGACCCTCAATGGAACTCTTGAAGATAAGGTAGCAGATAATCACAACGAACTTGGTCAGATTGTCTTTGGGGAGGGTTTCGGTCAAATTACTGACATAGAAGTGGGACCTGACGGTTATCTCTATATACTTTCACACTATAAAAATATGGCAAAGATATTCAAGATTACATCCGCCAAAATTTGATATTATATAATGAGCTAACAATTGACAGATTAAGGTTACAAAAAACAAATGAAAATTTCCTTGGATAAGATAATCATATTCGGCAAAATAAGCCGAAAGAGTAGAAGTTCAATTTAGATGATTCAACGCCGTTCTAGAATATGTAATCACCTTGCATTCACAGTATGGTCCAATACGTTCGCAATATTTAGAATAGCATATTTATAAACTCCTAAACGTATGAGATGCAAGGTGAACCAGTTAAACGGACAGGCTGTTGGGAGGGGAGCTGGATATATCTTTGTTGAAACAATTGTTGGATTCATTTCTGGATATCTTTTATGGCTTGTTTTAACTAGGATAACTACTCCTGAGATCATCGGAACCTCTTCTACTGTTGTTTCTCTGGCTGGTATTTTTACAACTGTTGCTACAATAGGTATTCCTATCGGCGCTTCTCGGTTTTTAGCAAGATACTTTCATGAAAACAACTTAGAAAAGGCTACGATATTTGTAAAAGTTTCTTTGATTCTTGTCTGCATCGGTATATTTTCTTCCGTCACTATACTTATAGTTGTAAAGGATTGGATTAATCTTAGTTTAGATCTTACATTGATCATTTCCGCTATGGTGATTATTGGTTCATCTGCTATTGGTATATTACTCCATTCAATAGTCATTTCTTCGCTGAAAACTAAAATAATACCAAAAATTATGGTTGTTGCTTCCTCCGCTAGGACTACTATGGTAATCATTTTAGTCCTAGCCCAAGCTGGTGCACTAGGCATTGTGGTGGGTTATTCTCTCTATCAAATTCTTGCATCTATATTGCTAGCATTTGCAATACTTGGATTATTGAGACGTCAAGACAAGAAGCCTATTGTAAAAATAAAGAATCCTTTTAAAGATATTCTTAGAGCAAGTGTTCCATCTTGGATACCGAAATTAATTACTGTATTAAGTGGCGCTAATTTAGGTACGGTGATAGTGTTCAGCTCCTTTGGTTCGAGTGAGGCTGCTTCCTATTTTCTTGCTAATACAATACTGAGCGCAATCATTGCGACTGTTACTCCTCTTTATACAATTGCTTACCCAGCATTATCTGCAATGAGCGACGATAGAAAGAGGTTCACTTGGAGGATAATAAAAATAAGTATGATTATCCTGTCTCCTCTTTCCTTATCAGTTATTTTCTATTCTCATGATGTTATCAATTTACTTGGTGAAGATTATAGTGATGCTTCATTGTTCTTGAGAATTTTGTTGTTAACAGCCATACCGAGTTCAGTATCTACGATGATAGGTCAATTGATATATGCATATGGCAATTACAGGCAAGTATTGTATCTGGGACTAGCAACAAGTATACCACGAACAGTACTTTATTTTCTTCTAGTACCAGTCTTTGGAGGAACGGGAGCAGCTACAAGCTACTTAATCGGTAGTATAATAGGTTTTTTTCTATCTATAATAGTCGCTAAAAAGATTGGCATGATCATTCGTTGGAAAGAGTTAGGACTAATAATCATTCTATCATTATTACCTGCTTTCTTATTTAGTTATTTTCAACTAAATTTCATATTAGGGATTATCAGCACTGTTGCCGCTTCATTAATTGCATTTCTTAGATTCAAAATTCTAACCAAATCTGATGTTGAAGATAGCGTGAATGTTCTGCCTAAAGGGATTGCAAGACCACTAGCCATCGTCTTGAATAAGGTTGGTAGGGTCTTAAATAAGGATTATTAGATCAATATGTATGCAAGGCAATGTATAAAAATAGTATGCCTCAAAATAAGGGGGAAACGTGCTTAACATGAGATCTATCGTCTGCAATTCAAAATGCGATGAAATTAAAATTTGAAAACATATTTTAATTAATGTTTACCTTAGAGTTTTCATTAAGAATAGATGAATGATTTACATTGGAAGAATAGAAGTCAAAATTTTCTCCTCTTCTTAGAAACATGGAAAACTCAATTCACGAATCAAAATCATTAGATCATTTGTAAAATAAATAAATTATTGTGGCGTTAAGGTTAATAGATCTTATTTTCAGTAGAAATTATGTATAATATGACATTCCTGGATTTAGTCAAGAGTTATAAGAATTATCTAAAATCTAGTATAGACCATCTGGCGTTATACCGTAAGAAATACAAGAATTATGTAAACGTAATGTATAGTGTCCTAAGAAATCAGTATCCTATTATTGCGAATACTCGGAATCGTGATAATACAACATTTCATGATTATTCGGATGTATATAACAGCATCCAGGGTCTTTACTCTGATCCTCATGAAGATATCGTATACGTAAATGGTCTGAAATTCTATGGTGGTAAAAAGTTATTAGGCATCGTAGGTATTTTTATGAGAGATGGTTACAAATTCCTTCCCGTTAGAGATAAAGTGGTTGTTGATATCGGTGCGAGCATAGCAGATTCATCAATTTACTTTGCTTCTAATGGTGCGAAAAAGGTTATTGCCTTAGAACCAGATACCAGAGTTTTTGAATTAGCTAAAAAGAACATCATGGTTAATAATTTTTCTGACAAAATTGAGATAATACAGGCCGGGTGTGTCGGTATAAACGGTGAGCATTATGATGGTTTCAAACCGGACCAATGTATGACGTTAACGCAGATCATAAACAAATGCGAAAAATCATCACCTAAAATCTTAAAGTTGGGATGTCTCGGTTGTGAATATGATCTTCTCTTAAATACGCCAGACGAAATTATAGCTGAATTTAGTCATATACAAGTTCAATATCACTATGGCCATAGGAACATAAAAGAAAAACTAGAGAAATGCGGTTTTCAGGTCGCGTTGAGTGGACCAATATATGTAAAGAACCCCTTTGAAAGTCCGAGAATTTTCCGTTCTAACAAGCATACCTACCTACTAAACAAAATGTTTTGTGGTTCCTTATATGCTAAAAGAAATTAGATCATGGCATATCAGTTTCGAAATTTCAAAGTAGATTCAAAATTCTAACCAAATCCGATGTAGAAGATAGCATAAACGTTCTCCCTAAAGGGATTGCAAAACCTTTGACTATTGTCTTCTGTAAAGTGGCAAGGTGTTGAATAGCGATTATTAGACCAAGTGTAGAGTATAATGTACAAAAATAACGTACCTCAAAGTTTAGTCCAAAGATAATGATATAGCTTTAGATCATAAATAAAAATAATTAATAAAAAATTAAGCAGATGTTATATAAAGGTGCATTTTGTATATCATTAGGACAGTGATTAATATGAAATCAACAACAATATTCATTTTAACAGTAACCCCAGCATCAATAATGATGTATCTTGCTATTATTACATCGTTACTAAATCAAGTAGCAGAAGCGACTATCACAGAATTGACCAATTACAGAGGTTTTAATTCTGATGATTTTAATCAGCAGATTCTCAGACACTTTTTTGACGATGAATATGACAGTGACGATCATAATAAAGGTAGAGTCTTCTATTCGCATTCTATTATGACGTATGAGACGCAAACGGAGCGCGTTGAAAAAGAACTAATTCGAAATAGGTTCGATGATTTCGGCATCATCAGCCCCAAATTTTACGAAGAAGGCAATCACGAAAAGAGGACAGACGAAATAGCCAAATTTTACGAAGGCAATCATCAAAAGAGGTTAGAAGAGATGGAGTTCTACAAAATGATAGTGAGCGGTTGCCAAATGCTTGTTTATAGTAAATGGAAGAACGAGGTAACGAGTGGCATGGCGGTTGAAGTAAACCATGCTATAGATATTGGCATCCCCGTTTTTGAACTTGTTGGTAACAACTTCGTTCCGCAGAAAGTTCACGTTGATGGTCTGAGTTACAAAGAAACCACTGAAAAGTATGAGGAGTAATCGTCCTCCAAATGAAATTTATTTTCCCTAAATTCGTACTTTCGTAAATCAAATCAATGAATTGATATTTCTCTGTTTCCTATTTTTTCCTTTATAGAAAATACTGGAAATATCGCTGCATTTTTTTCAGAACCATTGGGGTAAACAGACAGTTATTTTGCTCCGCCTAAGTACTGTTTAACAATGAGTCAAGAGCACCTTCAACCGTAAGTCTTGCTATAATCCCGCAACATCGTACTTCCATGGCTGCAAAGTCTTGTTATATTGTTTTATCCAAGATTGTTTTTGTTCATAACTGGAATTGTTTACCTCGTCAGTAGATTTTATCAAACGTGGACTAGATATAAAAAGATCGTAAAATCGTATGTAGATGTGCTCCGATCCGAATATTATGAAGATGATAAATTTGAACAATCCTATTGTGCAAGTAGTTGTCACATTCGTCAGAAATATGTACATGCTGTATTCCAATCTCCGAATGAAAGGAAAATGTCCAAAAATTAAATTCTTTGGTAAACTGACAAAAGGATAGTTGATTCCAGTGAGAATTGCAATAGTTGAGTTAAATTGCGTTATTGCTCTGACCAAGTATCTCTCCAGCTCAGCTGTAGAGCAGTCATCTTTTGAATCACTTAACCTTATATCCTCATAACTTTTTAAGAGATCATCAATTATCACCGAGTTTTTTTGATTGAAATTCCTTTTTATCTTTATTTCAGTTAAATTAAATGGGTTTGATGAGATTCCGTCCTTTGCTATTATTGCCCTGATCATAAAAAGGGTCAATTTTCGTATCGATTTTAAGATAGAATTGTAACCATTGGTCGTAATTTTTCCTTCAATAATTCCGCTTAATGCTAACGTTCTAACTAAGAATATCATGTAGCCAATGAGCATCCTGCAGAGAGTAGGCACAGGAATATCTTTGTATCCATAACTATGCATCAGACTGATCAGCTCTTTTCCAAAAATCACTTTGCCATTAAGCTTCAGATCAAGAATAAACGTTGAAGGATGTGCATGAAGTAATCTATTTTCAGTCGTAATAGATAAGTTGACATGAGAAAGCAACCACTTTTTTCTTAATTCATCGGAGATGTTCTTACATAAGCGTTTAAGTTGTATCAAGCATTTTATAGCCGTAGCCCTATTTCTCACAATGACAAGTACATCCAGGTCACTTTCAAGTAACAGTTTTCCATTCACATATTTGTAAGATTCTTCATTTCTTGCTACACTTCCATATAGAATTATTGATACTATGTTCGCTACTCCGATCACATTAATCAGATATTCTATAGTAATTTTTTTACAGTTATCGATTATTTCGTCATGGGGCATGTGTTGCCCAAGTTTATTTTCACAAATAAAGGTTTCTTTAACAAAGTTTGTAGCGTAAAGCCTTGCTATAGCCTAGCAACATCGTACTTCCATGGCTGCAAAGTCTTGTTATATTGTTTTATCCAAGATTGTCTTTGTTGATAACTGCCATTGTTTGACTCTCCAGATTTCATCAAACGTGGACTAGATACAAAAAGATCGTAAAATCCTTCGTAGATCTGTGCCGGATTCAACATTATATAGATCATAAACTTGAATAGACCTAATGTCCAACTAGCGGTGACATTCGTCAGAAATATGTACATGCTGTATTCCAGTCTCCGAATGAGAGGAAAATGTCCAAAAATTAATTTCTTTGGTAAACTGAGAAAAGGATAATTGATTCCCGTGAGAATTGCAATAGTTGAGTCAAATTGGCTTATCACTCTGACTAGGCAATTCTGGATCTCAGATATAGAGCAGTCTTCTTTCGATTCGCTTAACTTTATATCGTCATAACTGTTTAAGAGATCATCAAATATTGCAGAGTTTTTTATTTTATATGAGCTCTTTTTCGTTTTTATTTCAGTTAAATCATATGGGTTTAATGGGATTGAATCTTTTATTATTATTACTCGGATCATAAAAAGGATCAATTTTCGTATCGATTTTAAGATAGAATTGTAACCGTTGACGGTAATATGTCCTTCAATAATTCCGCTTAATGCTACGCTCCTAACTACTAACATCACATTACCGAAAATGGTCCTATTAAGGTAAGGTATAGGAATTTCTTTGTATTCAACGTATCCGTAATTGTGCATCATTCTGATCAGCTCTTTTCCAAAAATTACTTTGCCATTAAGCTTCAGATGAAGATGGAAATCATTAAGACGTGCATGAAGTAATCTATTTTCAGTCGTAATAGATAAGTTGACATGAGAAAGCAACCACTTTTTTCTTAATTCATCGGAGATGTTCTTACATATACATTTAAGTCGTATCAAGCATTTTACAGCCGTAGCCCTATTTCTCACAATGACAAGTACATCCAGGTCACTTTCAAGGTATACTTTTCCATTCACGTATTTGTAAGATTCTTCATTTCTTGCTACACTTCCATATAGAATTATTGATACTATATTGCCTCTCCCAATCATATCAATGAGATACCCTATTGTAATTTTTTTACAGTTATCGATTATGTCGGGATGGATCATGTGTTGGACAGTTTTATTTTGACAAATAAAGGTTTTCTCAATGACTCCTGTTTGCAAAAAATCAACGATGCCATGCAGGGCTAAAAAACGAAGTAATTCGATATGATCGCTCATGAACTACCAATACAGATAGTACTCAATCAAAACACACCGTGATGTTTTGCTCAATGAAACTAAGTTATTTTTTTGCACATAACTCACTATTTTGCCAGAGTTAATTAAAATATATTTCTAAAATTAATATGAAACATTTAATAAATTACTGTATTGCATTTTTTATATGATCAGATTATTAATAACATCATTATCATTCCTGCTTATAGTCCTGCTTTTGAACTTGGCATTAGAAGGTAATGTAGTTTATCCAATACTCACTGAGCAGTGCGAATTGTGCACTGTACCAACTCTAAATGACCATAACCTAAAAGTGGAGGTAGTGGCTACTGGATTTAAGGCTCCTAGCAACATGGTATTCTTGGACAAGAATGATTTTCTTGTTCTGGAACGTTATAGTGGCAAAATTTTAATGATTACAAACGGAACTATTCAACCAGAACCGTTACTCGATGTAAATGTTGCGGCAGGGGCAGGTGAAAGAGGTATGGTGGGAATTGATATTTCAAAGAATATTAAGCATAATTACATTTTTTTGTACTTTACTGAATCCACATATAATGGTGGACCTCCAGTAGGAAACAGGTTATACAGGTATGAACTCACCGATAATAAATTGTTAAATCCTAAATTGATCCTTGACTTGCCTTTTAAACCTGGACCCAATCACAACGGAGGATCAATCGCTATTGGTCCTGATAACAATGTCTATCTTACGATTGGCGACTTGGATAATGTTACCGACAAAGCACGTCCTAATACAATAATTCAGAATGTCAAATCTGGTGAAGCGCCAAACGGTTCAGGAGGTATACTCAGAATAACTCAAAATGGGGATGTAGTAGAAGGAGGTATCATTGGAAATACATATCCATTAAATTTGTACTATGGCTATGGAATAAGAAATAGCTTTGGTATTGATTTTGATCCTATGACAGGTAAGCTATGGGACACGGAAAATGGTCCAAATTACGGTGATGAAATAAATCTTGTGGAACCAGGATTTAACAGCGGATGGAAGAAGGTCCAAGGTATCTGGCAGCTCAGGGGTAGCAATATGGGAAAAGAGTTAGACGATAATCCTGAAGGTTTAGTAGATTTTGATGGTAAAGGTAAATATAGTTTACCTGAATTTACCTGGAAAGAACGTTACGGTCCAACAGCAATAAAATTTCTTGATTCTACCAAATTAGGGAAAGAATATGAAAATGACCTATTTGTAGGTGACTTCCATAATGGGACCCTATATCATTTTGACTTGAACAAAGGAAGAACAGGACTTTTACTTGAGGGACCTCTTAGTGATAAGGTAGGAAATAGTACGGAGGAATTAAAACAATCAATTTTTGCAAAGGGCTTCAATGGGATCACAGATATAGAAGTCGGAGACGATGGATATCTTTATATCCTTTCCTATATCCATAGATCAATTTATCGTATAGTTCCAGACCATCAATGAACTTTTTATTCCTTACCTTTGCGTTTTTTAGAAAATCGTTCACTGGTTTTTGTCAGGTATTCTCAATTTTTATTAGGTGCCTGTCCACAGTACCAAGTTCATGATTGTGTGGTACAATTGATTGATATCGTTCTGGTGAAATCCGATCCAATAAGGAATCAGTCTTCAATAAGGGCAATGCAAATTATCAAATCCTTACGCAAAAAATATTCTATAATAGCGCTTGGATGGAATAGACAGTCGAAACCATTGGAATTAAATTACGAGGAGAGTAATTTGCAGTTGTTTAATTTGAAGGCGCCATATGGTTATGAGCCATATGGCACTATTCGTTTAGTTGCGTATTTTCCAATCTTTTGGATGTGGGTTTTCGTAAAGTTGTGCATTCATAGACCCAAGAGTATACATGCATGTGATCTTGCCACTATTTTACCCTGCTATATTTACAAAGTATTATTCAGAAGAAAGTTAATCTTTGACGTACTTGACAGATATGGTATGACATATATACCTAAGAGTAGGAACGTTTTTTTTAAAATGTTATACTCAGGTGTTAATTCACTTGAAGAAATTTTTGCAAAAAATTCAGATGTTTTGATAGCGGTCTCAGATAAAATCTTCCTGACATTTAGAAAAAAGCCAAGAAATTGCGTCACTATAATGAACTGCCCAGAAGATCATTTGATGAACAGATCAAGATTGGAAAGAAACGGTTTTAAACTTCTTTTCACAGGTGCTATAAGAACAGGCAGAGGACTAGAAACAATTCGCGATATAGTATTGGTACTGAAAGATACGGAACTTATTATTACTGGTAAAATAAAAGATATCAAATTACAAAATGAACTACATGGAATACCAAATATCAAGTATCATGGCTTCTTAGATCGAAATAAGTTGCTAGATTTGGAGGTAAGTTCTGATGTTATGATTGCATTATATGATTTGAATCTTCAAAGCCAATATGAATATGGAATGGCAAACAAAGTTTTAGAGGCTATGATGTGTGGTCTTCCAATAATTACTAATATTTCTCATGAGTTAGTTAATGATACAAAATGTGGTATAATAGTAGAATATGACAATGTAGAACAAATAAAAGAAGCAATAATCACTCTACGAGATAATCCACAGTTGAGAAGATTGTATGGAAGTAATGGTCGCAAGGCGTATCTTGAAAAATATAATTGGGCCAAGATGGAAGAAAAATTGTACAAGACCTACCAAGATTTGCTGTATAGCAACATTGATGTGGATAAAAAGTAATATTTTCTTTATTCTGGATTAATCGAAGAATTGATCTTCAACCGGTGAGTAACATTACAATTTGCGTCGCAGTGACAGGAGATCTCTGAGCTAGGGCTCGTATTTCATCAAAATCATAGCCCGTATATAGGGCATGTTAGGGCATACTGCAGTGAATTTACTATCATTTTTGATGCATTCGAAAACTTAATACTGGAAAATTTATTGTTGTCATTACAATAGGATGTTTGTTAATAAACACATTTTGATATTAATTCCGCTAATTCTTTCCGCGTTCACTCATTTATGGAATCCAGTAGAGTTCCCTTCATTTCACATTGATGAAGGAGTTTATATTAGAAGAGCATTACACATGCTCAATGGCTTGGGTCCTCAAGACCCAGACAGCAGATTTGACCATCCACAATACTCAACAAGTGCATATGACCACCCTTATTTTGGGCAAATCTTTTTAGCGGCTGTATTTAAAATCATCGATTACCCACAAAATCTAAAAGCATCTTCTGATTCGGCATCGATAGAAAAATTATTTACTGTACCCAGATTGGTAATGGGACTCATTGCAGTTATTGATACTTTCTTAGTATACAAAATAGGTGAACGAAGATTTAATCCAACTGTTGCTTTGTTCTCTGCTCTACTTTTTGCTGTTATGCCATCAACTTGGTTTACGAGGAGGGTTGTCTTGGATTCAATTATGTTACCATTTATCCTAACCTCTATACTTTTGGCCTTAGAAATTCGCATACATCCAAAGTATGTCAAAATATTGTCATTTCTTTCAGGCATTTCTTTAGGTTTTGCTATCTTCACAAAAATTCCGTCATTTGTCATAATACCATTAATAGTTTTCTTAATTTATCAAGGAGGCGACAGAAAAGTAATTCGATCAAAAAATGGATTAAAAATAATAGTTCTGCTTTTACTTCCGGTATTTTTGATACCTCTCATTTGGCCGACTTATGCGTTTCTTTCTGGAGATTTATATCAATGGTTTGATGGCGTTTTGTGGCAAGCAACACAGAGACAATCTGAAGACAAGACACTTTCTGATATAGGTAACAGTTTCTTGAAAGCTGATCCTCTGTTATTGATCTTTGGAACAGTAAGCATTGCATACCTGACAATTAGGCGCGAATTCATAGCCATTATTTGGACAATTCCATATTTTACTCTGTTATATTTAATAGGATGGGTCAACCATTTTCATCTCATTTTAATTATTCCCATACTGTGCATTTCGCTTGCAAAAATGATTTATGACTTGCCTTCTATTGTGCGTATCAAAAGAAGAAATACAATGATTTCATCAGCCATTATTACAGGAATTGTTTTATTTGGTGTCATAAGTACCTCTATCTTGATTTCAACTAATTTGTCGTACATACAACTCAAAACCGCCTCCTATATTAGTAATGAAATTGTTCCTAAAAATAGCAACTTTTATTCCGATAAAGATAAGATCAATACAAGTCTGAATAATATTAGTAATAATGGTAGAGATAAAATAACTGTTATTACAGGACCAATTTATTCATGGGTATACAAATACGTATTTGGCCACCAATATACCTTTTCGCATGTAAGAGATACTCAGCCAATAAAAACAGAAAAAATTATCTTGTTAGTTGATCCATTGTACAAACGTGTGATATCAAGTGAAGGAGAAAATCAGACTCAAGTTGCAAGATTGATTAGTATATATAATAATACTGATATCGCGGCTCTGTTCGGAAAATTGCCTGCTAACTATGACAAAAAAAATTATCCATTTACAGGAATAGACAGCGCCGACTCCGGACTTACAACAAGCGAGATAAGGGAGAACTACTAATAAGAGCTCAATCTTTGTTAATATTAAATTTTGTCTTCACAAAGTATTATGAATTTAACTTACCCATTTGGATCAAAGAATCTTGTACTTATTGTTTTAAAAAAAATGTCACCGTTAGAAATTTTTTTATTTTCCCATACAAGATAGGTATCACTATTATGGCCAAAGATGCTAACATTTGTTATGCTGTCCTTTGATGATAATTTTGTTAGTTGAACGGGATTATTTGAATTGTCAAAGAATTTAACTGGATAAAACTCGATAACACTTCCGTTGCCTAAATTGGAAGTCCAAACGCCAGAAAAAAAGTTCGATCCTGCAACTATTTTTGGCTTGGATACATTGCCATTACTGACAAGCTTATTTGTTGAACCAAATTCTGTAGTATTTGTAGAATTTTCTTTTTGCCCATCTTTAAAAAAAATTCTATCAGTACCAGTAGTACTGTCCTTCCATATGACGTAAACAAGATCTTTATAAGTTGCAATCTGTGGTAGTTCTGAAGTTCCATTATTTTTGCTCAAATTTCTTA
>Ga0184623_10000030_pt1 | contig 47447 bp, 34 predicted proteins | sample PLM1_100_b1_FD_133138 | JGI IMG/M metagenome (GOLD analysis project Ga0184623, IMG submission 133138) | Groundwater sediment microbial communities from an aquifer in East River, Colorado, USA - PLM1_100_b1 | ecosystem: Environmental > Terrestrial > Soil > Riparian zone | place: USA: East River... | reverse complement strand
GTGTTTGGAAGGATGAGGCCGGATGGAGAGACCGGCTCGCCCCGCGTATCCCACCTCGACCGGGACCGCTCACTGGTCGAGGAGGCCCGCGAGGACCCCGCCCTCTTTGACGCCCTCTATCGCAGGTACCTGGCCCAGGTGTACAGCTACGCGTTCTACGAGCTCGGCGACCATCACGAAGCCGAGGACGCAACGGAACGCACGTTCCTCGCCGCCCTGACGAACCTCGACCGCTTCGAGGAGCGTGCCCGCCCGGCCGACGGTGCCGGCGCGTCGACGTTCCGCGTGTGGCTCTTCCGGATTGCCCGCAACGTCGTCGCGAACCAGCGGCGCGGCCGCCGGCGGCATCCGCAGGCGCCGATCGAGGCCGCCGCGCTCGTGGCGGACCCGCTCGATGTCGAGCGGAGTGCCGCCATCCGCGACGAGGCGGCCGCGGCATGGCGCGCCGTGGGGCGGTTGCCCGCCGACCGGCGCCGGGCCGTCGTCCTGCGCTTTGTCGAGGAGATGTCGACCGCGGAGATCGCCGGTGTCCTGGGGCGCTCGGAAGGCGCCGTGCGGGTGCTCCTCCATCGGGCGCTGCGGACCGTCGCTCGCGACCTCGGTCGCCGCGGCGCCGGGCGATGACGGCGTTCGAACGCGACGCCTCTGAGGTCGAGGCGCTCCTGACCGATCGCTACCTCGAGAGCGTCCTCGCCCGAGTGGGGACCGACGTGGGGCCTGCCGATGCCGCGCTCGATCCGGCCCTCCGCCTGGCCTCCGACCGGTTGCGCCGCGATCTCGTCCGCGTCCACCCCTCGTTCCGGTTCGAGGAGCGCCTCGCCGCCCGATTGGCGGAGGCGGCGGCAGCGCTTCGGTTGCCTGCCGCGGTCGGCGCCGAGGGGAGTGTCATTCCGTTCGTCACACCCGCCGCGAGCGCCGACGCCTTTGATCCTCTCGCCTACGACGACCCGACGGACGAGCGACGCGAGCTACCACGGCCGCTGCTGATCGGTGGCGCGCTGACGTCCGCCGCGATCTCCCTGGCCGGCGCGGCCTTCGTCGCGTGGCGTCTGGCGCATCCCGGCCGCGGGTCGAGCCCGATGGTCCGTGCGGCCCGAGCCGCCCGTGCCGCGCGCGGGAGCCGCGACTCGCGCTTCGCGGCGATCCAGATCGGGCGATTCGACTGATGATCGCCCACGCTGGGACCCTCCGAGGCCCGAGGCGGAGCCCTGCGACGCCATCGGCCCGAGGATTCTAATGCCGATCAAGCTGCCGTCGTTCCGACCTCGACGCGACGCCTACCCGCCCGATCTCTGGACGAAATGCCCTTCGTGCGAGGAGATGCTGTTCAACAAGCAGCTCGACAAGGTTCAGCGCGTCTGCCCGTCGTGCGGCCACCATTTCCGCCTGTCGGCCGACGCTCGCCTCGGACTCCTTCTCGACCACGGCTCGTTCGTCGAGCGCGACGCGGGCCTCCAGTCGGTCGACCCGCTGGGCTTCGTCGACCAGAAGGCCTATCCGGACCGGGTTGCGGCCGCCCAGCTCGCGACCGGGATGCGCGACGCGGCGGTCTGGGGGACCGGCACGATCGACGGCCGGCCGGTCGCGATCTGCGTCATGGACTTCGGCTTCATGGGCGGTTCGATGGGCGCCGTCGTCGGCGAGAAGGTGACCCGCGCCGCGGAGTATTCGCTCGTCCAGCGCCTGCCGCTCATCGTCGTATCGGCATCGGGCGGGGCGCGGATGCAGGAGGGAACGCTGGCGCTCATGCAGCTGGCGAAGTCGGTCGCGGCGGTCGAGCGGCTGCGGGCCGCCGGCGTGCCGTTCATCAGCGTCCTGTCAGACCCGACGACGGGCGGGGTCTTCGCCTCGTTCGCGGTCCTCGGCGACATCAACATTGCCGAGCCGAACGCGCTCATCGGCTTCGCCGGCGCTCGGGTCTCGGCGGGTACGATCGCCCAAGAGTTGCCGGCAGGCTTCCAGCGCTCCGAGTTCCTGTTCGAGCACGGCTTCCTCGACCGGGTCGTCCATCGCTCCGAGATGCGATCCGAGATCTCCATGCTCCTCGGCTACATGCGGCCCGTGCCGCGCGAGGACGCGCGAGACGAACCGGATACGCTCGGATTGCCGGCGTTCCGGCCGCTGTCATTCCTGTCCAATCTCGCCGAGCGGGTCATGCCGAGCGATCCGGAGCCGGCGCCGACGAACGGTGCCGCCCACATCGATCTCGCGGTTGGTGGCGCCCGGTCAAACGCCACGTCGCCCGCGAGACCGCCCGAGGCGCCTGTGCCCTCAGGAGCGGCCCCCTCCGAGGACGGGGCCTCCCCTCCCGCGGCCAATCCGACGGAGACTGCCTCAACCGACTCGGCCGAGCAGGACGCCCCTCGTGGTTGATCGCCTGCTCGGTCGGGGCCGCGAGGCCCAGGCCGCCGACGGATCGGCCGCAGTCGCCGTCGCCGCCGACGCGAAGACCTCCGTCTGGTCGCGCGTCCAGCAGGCTCGCAACCTGCGCCGGCCGCGGACCCTCGAGCTGGTCGGCGCGATGGCCGATGACTTCGTCGAGATCCACGGCGACCGGCTGTTCGGGGACGACGAGGCGATCGTCACAGGTTTTGCGCGGATCGATGGCCGGCGGGTCGTCGTCGTGGGGCAGCAGAAGGGCGCCGATACCGAGGAGAACATCCGGCGCAACTTCGGCATGCCGCACCCGGAGGGCTACCGCAAGGCGATGCGGGCGATGGAACTCGCCGAGCGATTCGGGATGCCGGTTGTGACGTTCGTCGACGTCCCGGGAGCGCACCCCGGGGCCGAGTCGGAGGAGCGCGGCATCGCCGAGGCCATCGCCCGCTCGATCGGGCTGATGAGCCGCCTCCGGACGCCGATCGTCACGGTCATCACCGGCGAAGGTGGCTCGGGCGGAGCGCTGGCGATCGCCGTCGCCGATGTCGTCGTGGCGCTCGAGAACGCCGTGTACGCAGTCATCAGTCCCGAGGGCTGCGCGTCGATCCTGTGGCGAACGGCCGATGAGGCCCCGACCGCGGCGGTCGCGATGCGGATGACGGCGGCCGAGCAGCAGGCCCTGGGCGTCGTCGACATCGTCGTCACCGAGCCCGGCGAGGGAGCCCACACCGACCACGCGGAGACGGCGCGCCGATTGAAGGCCGTCATCGTCTCGCAGCTCGATGCGTTGTCGAGGGTCCCGCTCGATGACCTCGTCGAGGCGAGGTACCAGCGCTTCCGGGCACTCGGGCCGTACACAGAGCTCGAAACGCCACCGGCCGTCCCGGTCGAACGGCCGGGCCTGGCCGATCGCCTGCGTAACCTGTTCGACCCGGCCCGCTGGCCGGCCGGGACCGGCCGCGATGAGCCGCCGGCTCGAGACGAGGTCTGACAATGAGCAGCGACCGATCGCGGGATCGAACACGGGACGCGCGCAGCGAGAAGGCCCGAGCAGCCGATCACGCCGCGATCGATCGGCTAGCCGACGAGCTCCTGCCTGCACTCGCCGCGAAGCTCGCGGCGACGGGTCTGGGCGAGATCGAGGTCCGCGAGGACCAGTGGAAGGTCCGCATCCGCCGGCCCGCCGGCGAGGGCCCGACCCAACTCAGGCGCGCGACCGACCGTCCTTCACGAGCCCAGCCGGGTCACGCGGGCCACGGCCATTCGCCCGCGGGTCTCGAGGGCCATCGGTCGGCGCGGGAAGGCCGGGGCGCGGTCGTCCACTCGACCAATGGATCATCGCCGCCACCGCTGGCGCCGGTCGGCCCCGGTGGTGCGGATGCCGATGCCGCTCCCCAGCGCCAGGAGCCCCGGCCCGGCCGGACGGTCGCGACATCGCCCGCTGTCGGCGTCTATCAGCCTAGGGCCGAAACCCGGCTCGGGACGCGGGTCCGGTCCGGCGACCGGCTCGGCGCCGTGGACATGCTCGGCGTCGCCCAGGAAGTCGTCGCGCCGGCCGATGGCCTCGTCGGGCCCAGCCTCGTCGAACCGGGCGAGGCCGTCGAGTATGGCCAGGAGCTCGTCGTGATCGAGCTCACCGGGGAAGGCTGACGTGTTTCGCAAGATCCTCATCGCCAATCGCGGCGAGATCGCCCTCCGGATCCTGCGAGCCTGCCGGACGCTCGGTGTCGAGGCCGTCGTTGCCTACAGCGAGGCCGATCGCGAGTCGCTGCCAGTCCAGCTTGCGGACGAGGCGATCTGCATCGGCCCCGCGGACGCGAAACGGTCGTACCTGTCCGCGCCGGCGATGATGAGCGCCGCGATCGTCACCGGCTGCGACGCGATCCATCCGGGCTACGGCTTCCTGTCCGAGGACGGCGGATTCGCAGAGGTCGTCCGGGCCCACGACCTGGTGTTCATCGGCCCGCCGTCGAGCGTGCTGGAACGGTTCGCTTCGAAGGAATCGACGCGGCGGTTGCTCGCAAACCACGGCCTGCCGACGATCCCGGGCTCGAACGGCATTCTCCGCGACGACGCCCACGCCCTCGAGGAAGGGGAGCGGATCGGCTATCCGCTGCTGATCAAGCCTGCTGCCGGTGGCGGCGGCAAGGGCATGCGGATGGTCCGGACGCCGCGGGAGCTCGAAGCGTCGCTCAACGTCTGCCGCTCCGAGGCACGTGCAGCGTTCGGCGACGACTCGCTCTACCTCGAGCGGTGGCTCGACGAGAACCGCCACGTCGAGGTCCAGGTGATCGTCGACCGCTACGGTCACGGCGTTCACCTCGGCGAGCGTGATTGCTCGGTCCAGCGCCGGCACCAGAAGATTCTCGAGGAGGCACCCACGCCGGCGCTCTCCGAGGCCGCGCGCGCGGATCTGGCCTCACGGGCGATCCGGGCCGTGGTCGCGGCGGGTTACGAGAATGTCGGGACGCTGGAGTTTCTCGTCGACAACGCCGCCAACTACTACTTTATCGAGATCAACTGCCGGATCCAGGTGGAGCACCCGGTCACGGAGGCGCTGACCGGGATCGACCTCGTCGCGACCCAGATCCGCGTCGCGGCGGGGGAGCCGCTCGGCTTCACCCAGGCGGACGTCGAATTCCGCGGCCACGCGATCGAATTCCGCATCAACGCCGAAGACCCGGAGCACGATTTCCGGCCCGGCGCGGGCGTCGTCGAGCGCTACCTCCCGCCCGGCGGTCCCGGTGTCCGGATGGACTCACACCTGTACGCCGGCTACGAGGTCCCGCCGTTCTACGACTCGCTGCTCGGAAAGCTCATTGTCTGGGGCCCGACCCGCGAGGCGGCGATCGCCCGGTCGCTTGTTGCGCTGGACGAGCTCCTCGTCGAGGGGATCGTCACCAACATCTCGATCCACAAGGCACTGCTCGCCTCCGAGGCATTCCTCGAAGGCAAGATGACGACCAATCTCCTCGATCGGGTCGGAGGCGCGGCGTTCCTCGCCGCGGCAGCGCGCGCGTGAGCTTCGCATCTACGGCGGCCGCTTGGTCCGCCAGAAGGACCAACGAGCGAACGAGCGACCCTGTTTGGACCCGAACGACCGCCTCAGCCTCCGTTTGGTCCGCCAGCCGGCCCAACGGGCGAACGAACGCCCCGATCGGGCACCTGACCGCGTCCCCGTCCGCTGCCTGGTCCGCCAGGCGGACCGCGGCGGCACGGGCAGGCGGGCACGCCGCTCGCGCGTGCGCACCTGCACGGACCTCGTCGCTCGCCGCTGCCGGGGCACGCCAGACTTACGCCCATCCATCATGGAGTTGCCTGTGACCGAAACGACCGCGCCGCCGAAGCTCGAAACGATCCACTCTGCCGGTGAGATCCAGCAACTGATTCCCCATCGCTGGCCGGTCCTGATGGTCGATCGGATCGTGGAGTACGACCAGGAGGCGAAGCGGATCGTCGGAATCAAGGGCGTCGCGGCCACGGAGTGGTTTTTCCAGGGACACTTCCCAGGGCTGCCGGTCATGCCGGGCGTACTCCAGGTCGAAGCGCTCGCCCAGACGATGGCGGTCTACGTCGCCAAGCAGCCGGGCTTCGGGGACCGGATCGGGCTGTTCGCAGGAATCGACGACTGCCGCTTCAAGCGCGTCGTCGTGCCGGGCGACGTTCTCCGGCTCGAGATCACGATGGAGAAGCTCGGCGGCCGGTTCGGGCGGGCCCGCGGCGTGGCGAGCGTGGACGGGGAGGTCGCCTGTGAAGCCACACTCAGCTTCATCATTCCGAGCGAGGGCGTGCTGCGATGACAGCCCGCGTCGCGATCCTCTCGGACGTCCACGGCAACGCCGCGGCCCTCGATGAGGTTCGCAAGGCGATCCGGAAGGAGAGGCCGGACGCCGTGATCGTTGCCGGCGATCTCGTCCTCAACGGCCCGGAACCCTCGGCCGCGGTCGACGGCGTCCGCGAGCTCGAGGCCGAGGGCGCAATCGTCGTCCAGGGCAACACCGACGTCGCCGTCGCCGACTTCGACTACTCCGCGGCCTTCCCGTGGCTGACCGATGGCGTCCCGGACACCTTTCGAGCCGCCGCGGAGTGGGCCCACGACGAGCTCGGTGACGAGCGACTGGCCTGGCTCCGACGGCTTCCATCCGAGCGCCGCCTGCGCCTCGAGGACACGATGCTCCTCGCCTGCCACGCGTCGCCCGGCAGCCTGACGCAGGGCTTCGACCAGGCGCTCGACCCGTCGGTGATTCTCGAGCGCGTCTCGCGGACCGACGCCCGGGTCATCTGCTGCGGCCACACCCACCTGCCCGAGGTCCGCGACCTCGGCTGGAAGATGATCGTCAACGATGGCTCCGCGGGCTACATCTTCGACGGCGACCCGACCGCCTCGTGGGCTCTTATCGTCGTCGATGGCGACGACGTGACGGCCGAGATCCGGCGCACGGCGTTCGACACGATGGCCGTCTCCAATGCGATCTCGGCGCGCGGACTGCCGGGCGACGTCTACCGCGCGGCGACCGTCCGGACGGGGAAGCTCGTCCGATGACCCGGCTCGGCATGGCGGGCCATCGCGGCGTTGCCGCCTCCGCCCGCTCGCTCACGCACACTGGGGTGTGCTCGCTCACGTGCTCGGCGTCGCCTTGCGCTGACCGCGCCCTGCCGAGCCGGGAGAGTTACCCATGACGCGCGGTATGTGGCCGGCCGAGCCCCGGCGAGTCGTCGTCACCGGGATGGGCATGGTCACCGCGCTCGGCAACGACGTCGCAACCGCATGGGCGGGCCTCGCCGCCGGCCGGTCGGGGGTCGCGAGGATCGCGTCCTTTGATCCTTCGCGTCTGACGGTGCAGATCGCGGGAGAGGTCAAGGAGCTGGACGCCAGCCACATCCTCGACCGCAAGGAGATCCGGCGGACGGACCGCTACATCCAGTTCGGGCTCGTTGCGTCACGCGAGGCGATGGATCAAGCCGGCCTGCCAGCCCGACTGGAAGGCGACGAGGCGGAGCGGACGGGCGTGATCCTCGGGACCGGCCTTGGCGGCGTTGGCACGCTCGTGGACGGGATCTCGATCAACGCCCTGCGCGGCCCGGACCGGATCAGCCCGTTCTTCATCCCGATGGGCATCCCGAACGTCGGCGCAGGCCAGATTGCGATCAGCTTCGGGATGACCGGGCCGAACTTCACGACCGTGTCGGCCTGTGCTACTGGCGGCCACGCGATCGGTGAGGCGTCGGAGACGATCCGCCGCGGGGACGCCGACGTCATGATCGCCGGCGGCACCGAGGCGGGTATCTTCGAGCCGCTCGTCGGCGGGTTCGCCGCGATGAGGGCCCTCTCGACACGGAACGACGACCCTGAAGGCGCCTCCCGGCCGTTCGACAAGGGACGTGACGGGTTCGTGCCGGGCGAGGGAGCCGGCGTACTGGTCCTCGAGGAGCTCGAGCATGCCCGGGGCCGCGGCGTGCCGATTCTCGCCGAGCTGATCAGTTACGGGGCGACCGCCGATGCATCACACATCACGCTGCCCGCGCCCGGCGGCATGGGGGCCGTGCGGGCGGCTCGTCGGGCGCTCGAGAAGGCCGGCATCTCGGCGGACGAGATCGACCATGTGAACGCACATGCCACCTCCACGCCGGAGGGCGACAAGGCCGAGCTCCAGTCGATCCGGACGATCTTCGGCGATCGAGCCAGGGAAGTTCCGATCACGGCCAACAAGTCGATGCTTGGGCATACGTTGGGCGCCGCCGGTGCCATCGAGGCGATCGTGACGATCCAGTCGATCCGCGAATCGTGCGTGCCGCCGACGATCAACCTCGACGATCCGGACGAGGCCGCCGAGGGATTGAACCTCACGCCCAACACCGCCCAGGCCCACGACATCCGGACGGCGATGTCGAACTCGTTCGGCTTCGGCGGTCAGAACACGACCCTGATCCTGCGGCGGTGGGAAGAATGACGGACGAGCTCGAGCGGCCGCCCGACGCCGTCGCCGAGCGGGACGACGCTGCCGAGCCTGCCGCCCCCGCCGAGCAGGAGCCCGCGCCAGACGAGCCCGTATCGGCCCAGGCCGCCACCGCTCCGCCGCCACCGCCCGTCCCAGCCGACATCGGTGACGCATCCCTCCTGGCCCTCATCGATCGGCTCGGCGGCATGCTCCAGCGGAGCGACCTGACCGAGCTCGAGGTCGAGGTCGGCGGGACGGCGCTCATCCTGCGCAAGCCGGCGGCGATCACGCAGCCCGTCCTGGTCGGAAGCGGGGACGCCCAGGCCGTCGCGGCGGCGCCCGTGCCCGCCTCCACGCCATCGGCCGCGCCAGCCGGCGAGGAGCGCGCCGCCCCGTCGCGCCCGAGCATCAAGGCCCCGCTCACCGGCATCTGGTACGGCTCGCCGGCCCCTGGTTCCGCCCCCTACGTCGAGGTCGGCCGCGAGGTCGCCATCGGCCAGGTCGTCGGGCTGATCGAGGCGATGAAGCTCTTCAACGAGATCAAGTCCGAGCTCGCCGGACGCGTCGTCCGGGTCGTGCCCGAAAGCGGCGCGCTCGTCAAGGCGAAGCAGCCGCTCATCGAGGTGGATCCACTGTGAACCCGCCCGTTCGTCACGCCCACATCACCGGCTGGGGGCGGTACGCGCCATCCCAGGTCCTCACCAACGCCGACCTCGAACGGATGGTTGACACCTCCGACGAATGGATCCGAAGCCGGACAGGGATCCGCGAGCGTCGGGTCGCCGCCGCTCACGAGACGACTGCCTCTATGGCCGCCGTTGCGGGTCTACGCGCGATCCGGACTGCCGGCATCGAGCCAGACGACATCGATCTGATCCTGCTCGGGACGCTCACGCCGGACTACTGGATGCCGTCGACCGCCGCCCTGGTCAAGGAGGCCATCGGCAATACCAAGGCGGCCGCGTTCGACGTCATGGCCGCCTGCTCAGGGTTCGTGTACGGCTTCGCGACCGCCCAGGCTTACATCACCGCCGGCCTTGCGAAGCACGTCCTCGTCATCGGCGCGGAGCTCCTGACCCGCTTCCTCGACTACACCGACCGGAGCACCTGCATCCTGTTCGGTGACGGGGCCGGCGCCGTCGTCCTGTCGGCCAGCGAGGAGCCCGGCGGCGCGCTGGGCGTTGAGATGACGACCGATCCACAGGGCGCCTACATGATCTGGCTGCCCGCCGGCGGGGCGAAGAGCCCGCCGTCGGCGGAGACGATCTCGCGCGGCGAGCACTACGTCCGGATGGAGGGCAAGGAGACCTACCGCTTCGCCACGAAGACGATGGCGACGACCGCGCTCGAGTCGATCCGGCGATCCGGACTCCAGCCGTCCGATATCGACCTGTTCATCCCGCACCAGGCCAACATCCGGATCGTGGAGGCCGTCGCCAAGGGCCTCGACCTGCCGATGGACAAGATGTTCGTCAACCTCGACAAGTACGGCAACACATCGGCCGCGTCGGTCCCGATCGCCCTGGCCGAGGCAGTCAATGAGGGCCGTGTCAGAGTCGGCGACAACGTCGTGATCGTCGCCTTCGGCGCCGGCTTCACGAGTGGCGCCGTGACGATCAACTGGACGGCCGATCCGGCCCGAGGCATCGCCGGCGACGCCGCGGTGCGGCCGGAGGATGTCAAGGTCCGGCTGCCGGTTGACTGGGACTCGGTCGACCCCATCCCCGACGCCCTCGCGGAGCTGATGGCCCGGCCCGGCTCGGTCGACGTGCCGCTCGACGACGTCGTCCCGGGCGAGCCTGAGCACTCCCGCCAGCCTGTCGGTTGAGTAGTCTCTCGCCCCATTCGGAGGTCCGTTCGTGATCGACTTGAGCGGCAAGAGCGCCGTCGTGACCGGCGGCTCGCGCGGGATCGGGCGAGCGATCGCGCTGCGCCTCGCGACCCAGGGCGCCGACATCGCGTTCAGCTACCGCGGCAACGAGGCGGCGGCCAAGGAGACGGCCGCGGCGATCGAGGGCCTCGGCCGCAAAGCCCTTGCCGTCCAGGCCGACGTCACGGAGCCCGACGCCGCCGACGCCCTCGTCAAGGCCGCCCTCGACGCCCTCGGCAAGATCGACATCCTCGTCAACAACGCCGGCATCACCCGGGATGACCTGCTCATGCGGATGAGCGTCGAGGCGTTCCGGGAGGTCCTCGAGACGAACCTCTTCGGGGCGTTCTATGCCACCAAGGCGGTCACCCGGCCGATGCTCAGGGCCAAGAGCGGCCGGATCATCAACATCACGTCGGTCTCCGGCCAGGCGGGCCAGATGGGCCAGGCGAACTACTCGGCGGCGAAGGCGGGGCTCATCGGCCTGACGAAGGCCACGGCCCGCGAGCTCGCGTCGCGAGGGATCACCTGCAACGCCGTCGCGCCCGGGATGGTCCTGACCGAGCTGACCAAGGACCTGCCGGAGGCGCTCCAGGCAGAGATCACGGCCCGGACGCCGCTCGGGCGGTTCGGGACGACCGAGGAGGTCGCTAGCGCCGTCGCCTTCCTGGCGAGCGACGAGGCCGCCTTCATCACGGGGCAGGTGCTCGCCGTCGACGGCGGCCTGGTGATGATGTAGCGGTCGCCCCATGGACGGCCCAGGCGGGCGTTGGCCGGTCCGCTCCTTCGCTCACGCACCGGATGGTGCGCTCGCTCAGGTGCTCCCAGCCGCCTTCGCCTGAACCGCTCCTGCGGCGACCTCAGGGTCGGACGCGTCGTTCGACTAGACTCGGACGGCTGTGGCATCCGATCTGAACAGAACCCGACCGCACAGGGCGCGTCCGCCGCGTTCGCCGGCGATCGCGGCATTCCTATCTTTCGTTTGGCCTGGACTGGGCCAGTGGTATGCGGGCCGGCGCAGGGAGGCTGTCCTCTTCGCCGCGCCGATCGCAGCGCTCCTTCTCCTGCTTCTGATCTGGCTGGCGGGCGGCCTGGAGCGCGCCGTCGTCGATCTTCTCCTGCCGGCAGTGGCGGTCACGTTCATCATCCTGATCCTTGCCGAGGGCGCGTGGCGGATCGCCGCGCTTGTCCATGCCGCCTGGCTTATCGGGGGAAGGCCCGTCCTCCGTCGGCCGCCGGTCGGAGGTGCGGTCGTCGCGCTGACGCTCGTCGTCGTTGTGACGCACATATGGGCGGCCTCCGTCGCGTGGTCGCTGTATGAGGCGTCCGGTCGGGTGTTCGATCCGCCCGTGGCCGGGCCGATCGCATCCGGCGCTCCGACACCCAGCGATGGGTTTCAGGCGACGCCGCAGGTGACCCCGGAGACGGCCCAATCACGGATCAACATCCTGCTCACGGGGATCGATTCGTCCGAGCTTCGGACGCAGGCCCTGACTGACACCCTCATCGTGGTCAGCGTCGACCCGATGACGGGCGACGTCGCGATGGTGAGCTTCCCGCGGGACATCGCCCGCTTCACCATGTCGGATGGGCGGCTCTTTCCGGGCAAGATCAACTCGCTGATGACGGAGGCCGACAAGGACCCGGTGAAGTACCCGGATGGCGGGTTGCCGACACTGATCCGAGAGCTCGGCTACCTGCTCGGCGTTCCGATCCACTACTACGCGGCGGTCGACCTTGACGGCTTCCGCAAGCTGATCGACGCCGTTGGCGGCGTCACGGTCGACAACCCCAAGGCGATCAACGACCCGACGTACGGCGGCTGGCTCGACGGCCACATCGGGTTCAGGCTTTCGAAGGGCGTCCATCGCCTCGACGGCGAAACGGCCCTCGCCTACGCCCGCTCGCGCAGAGGCGCCGGCGACAATGACTTCACCAGGGCCAGGCGTCAGCAGCAGCTCCTCCTCGCCCTCCGGACCCGTCTGACCGATCCGACGCTCCTGCCGCAGCTGCCGGCGATCATCGAGGCCGGCTCGAACACGCTCAGAACGAACTTCCCGCGCGACCGCCTCCAGGAGATGCTCGCGGTCGGCCGTGCGATCGAAAGCGATGACGGGATCCGGCGTGTCGTCCTCGGGCCGCCGTACGCGAAGAATCCGCCGCCCGGCACGCCCGGGGGCTACCAGCTGATCATCGACATGGACCGCCTTGCCAAGCTCTCGATCGAGCTGTTCGGGACCGACAGTCGGTATGCGACCGCAACGCCCTGAGCGGGTTCGTTCCGCCGTGGCGAGAGCGGGCCATGCCCGACCGGGACGTTCGTAGGGGGGTCCGGTGTGGTCGGGGGTGGTAGGGTCGGGTCGTGGAACCACAGGACGTGGCCGCTCCCGGCCGCCGATTCCCGCCCCACGTCTCGCGTCGGGCGGCGCTGATCTCGACAGCCATCGCCGTCGGTCTCGTCGTGTCGATCGTGACGGCCCTGCTCCTGGTGAATCGGCCTGGACCTGCACCGGTCGCGGCCGCCCCGACCGCGATACCGACAGCGAGTCCGTCACCGACGCCCTCGCCCTCGCCCTCGCCCACCCGCTCGCCGGAGCCCTCGCCAAGCGCCACGCCCACGCTCCCCGTCCAGCCAGATCCGGTGCTTGGTTCGGACGGCCGCCTGACGGTCCTCCTTCTCGGGTCCGACGCCCGCGCAGGGTTCTCGGGCAACCGGACCGACGTGATCATGGTCGTCTCGCTCGATCCTACGACCGGCGCCGTCGCCGCGGCGAGCATCCCCAGGGATACCGCCAACTTCCCGACGTCATCGAAAGGGACCTATCGGCCCAAGATCAACGCCTTGTACCAGTTCCTGGTCGGGAGGATCGGGCAGCCTAAGGCCGCCAGGGAGATGAAGCGGATCATCGGCGAGGGGATCGGTGTCGAGATCGATTCGTACGCCGTCGTGGGCTTCGAGGGTGTCCGGCAGCTCGTCAACGCGGTCGGCGGTGTTGACGTCGTGCTCGCGAAGGCGGTGAGTGACCCGTACTACTGGGTCACGTCGACGAAGCGCGGCGTCTACTTCCCGGCCGGCAGGAACCACCTCACCGGCGACCGGGCGCTCATCTTCGCCCGGACCCGCAAAGGCGATAACGACTTCGAGCGTGCCCGCCGACAACAGCTCCTAGTCGCGGCAGCCGTCGCCGCCGTCCGCGAGCGGGGCCTCGGAAAGCTTCCGAATCTCTTGTCGATCGCCAAACGGTTCGTCCGGACGGACCTGCCGATCACGTCCGCCCCGCTCCTCTTCGACATGCTGTCGGGGGCGAAGCTCGCTGAGGCTAAGAAGGTCGTCCTGGGCCCGACCAAATGGGCGACCGGCGGCTCAGGCACATCGTTCACCCTCAAGCTGAGGGAGGTTCGTGGCTGGACCGCCACGTGGATGGCGCCGGTCACCGTGAAGCCGTCGCCCGCTCCGCGGACAACACCCGTTGTCCCACCTACACGCGGCCCGCGGACGACGCCAACGCTGTGAGCCCTTCGGCCGGGGCACGGCGAGCCGATTGCTAGCGGCTGACGACGACCTCGCCGACGTTGCTCACCATGAGTGACCGGGCCACGTCCCAGAGGGCCGGGTTCCGGGAGAAGTCATTGCTGTAGAGCGGATTCTTCCACGTGTAGAAGGCGATGCCCGCCGCGCCGAGATATCGAAAGCCATCGCTGACCTGGCGCCTGAGCTCCGCGGCGGTCGGGGTCCGTTGGTCGCCGGCTGGGTAGGCGTGTCCCTGGACCATCAGCCAGATCGGTGTGCCGGGCGTCGTCGCCGCCACGTAGTTGCGGATCTTCGGGAAGTTGACAGACGCGGCCCCGATGTAGCCGCGACTGTAGGTGACGGGATACCAATCGACCCAGAGGACGTTCGCGACACCCGTGCCCCACGGGTTGGCGCTCGTCCCGAAATGGGGCGTGTCGCCGAGCAGCGCGACGACGACGTGGCCCGGGTCGGCGGCCCCATAGGCGGAGTACAGCGAGCGCATCTCGGAGAGGGAAATCCTGTTCCAGGACGGCTCCTTGACCGACATGTAGCCATAGAGCGCGGGGTGGTTCTTAACCTTCGCGACCCAGCCCGGAATGACCGAGGTCTTGATCGTCCCAGCCGAGTAGTCAACGGTGTCGGCGAAGTAGACGAGGACGCGTTGGCGATACTTCGCCGCCTCATCGAGGTACGTGACAGGGTTCATCGACGGGCTGAACGCCTTGACGAGGATCGTCGGTCGGGGCGACCCGAGCCGGGCAATGTCGGCAACGGGCACCTCCCAGCCGGCATACGCACGTGCAGGTAGAACCCCCGGGGACGCGGAGGCACTGGGCACGATGAGGATCGCGACTATCAGGATCGTCAAGACGATCCGGCCAAGCCGCGCCAACATGTTCGACTGGGTGAGGTGCATGCCCCGAGTCTCGGCGCCGTTCGCCATCGTCGCAATAGCGAGGAAGGTTCATTGGCGTACTTCCGATGAATGACGAGCCTCAGCGGGCGGGATCGCGTCTTCGAACTCGATCGTCGGTCCCCGGCCTCATCGGCGCCCACAAGCCGCCGGTGAACTGCCCATCGACCGACTGGGTCGAGCTCGTCAGGCTCGCCCGAGACGGACCCGGACGCCGGCGAGTTGGCGACCGATCCCGCCGGACTCGACCAGAAACCACCAACCAACCGCCGCCCCCACCGTTAGCCCGAAGCCGTTCAGGCTCGTTGCGTATGTGCGCAGCAGTGCAACCACGATCAGTGCCGCGAGGACACGCGTCGCTGCGTCGGGTGATGCGCGCGGCAGCCAACGCCCGACCCACGCGGCAAACGCGCCGAGCCCGACCATGACGAGGAGCGCCCAGACGGGACCGAAATTCGCATAGGCTTCCGCGAGCAACCCTGGAGCGGCAAATCCGCCCGGCGGCTCGTTGGGGAACAGCCGCTCGAACAGCTCACTGCCGAGGGCAGGTGGTGGGTCGACGCCGCGCACGGACGCGAGCCAACGGACGTAGCTGGCGCCCGCGAGGTAAGACTCTTCAGCCGGATATACGTCGACGACGATCTCGATCGTTCGTGGGTGGATGAGGACGACGCGACCGATCGTCCGGTTGACCGCGAAGGCGAGGGTATCGAGCGGACCGGCGAATCCGCCCTCGGGAGCAACTCTCGCAAACAGGACTCCGAAGAACAGGAGAGCGGCGGCAACCGTCAAGACGATCCACCCTCGGAGACGGACCCGTTGGCCCGCCCATAGGGCAACAAGAAGAGCGGCCAGTCCAAGCTCGAGCGGGAGAGCGCGTGACGCGATGGCAACTTCCAGGGCGACGACCCCGGCGAGGGCGCCCGCGGCCGCGATCGCGAGCGTGCGGCGCCGGCCCGCGAGTGCCACTCCCAGGCACAGCAGGGCCGCGGGGGGGACGAGCCAGCGGAAGAGGTCCAACCGGGCACCTCCCCAGCCGAGGCGCGCAGCCTGCGCGTCGCCGCTCAGGAGTGGAATTCCGTGGTCCACTGCCAGCCCGGCGTACATCGCCAGGCCCACCGCGACGAGGGCGAGGGCGACCCACATCCGGAGCGGCCCGACTTCGAAGCTGGCGGGGATGGCGGCAGGCGGTCCCGCCGATGTGTAGACGAGCCACACACCGATGCCCATCGCGACGAATGCAGCCCCAATCAGGAGTGGTCCGCCGTTTGCCTCGCCGCTGGCGGCCAGCGCGACGCCGCCCAGCCCATCAAGGATGAGATAGCCGAGGATCAGGACACGGACGGGTGTCCACCAGACCGTCAGCCGGCCGCGCGGGCCGCCGGCCCACCACGCGAGACCTGCACCGACGGCGATGAGGACCGCGACGGTCAGTCCCATCGCGGGAGTCACGGACCGGCGCCCTCGGACCTCCTCGCATCCTCGTATGACTCGGCCGCCACCGCCGAGTTACCCCCACGCTGGAGCCAGATCCACGAGCCTGTCCCCAGGATCCCGAGAGGCAGCGTCGCGACGATCCGCAACAGCAACACCGCCGCCCCGGCGGTCGATACGTCCACCCCCTGCGCTCCCAACAGGATCACGAGGACGACATCGGTCGCGCCCAGGCCGAACGGCAGCGCGGCGATGACTCCGGCGCAGATCGCCAGGCCGTACGCGCCCCAGACGCCGATGAGCGGAACCGGGGTGTCGAGCGCGTTGAGCACGAGCCACAGCTGAGCGGCGAAGAGCGTGAAGAGCAGCCCGGTCGTCGCCACGAAATGGGTCGCTCGCCAGCGATTGGTGAGGATGACCGCGAGGCGTTCGTCGACGACGGCCAGCTGTTGTGCGAGTTTGCGCAGCCTGCCGGGATGCTCACCGCCACTCCGCGCGTATCCCGCGGCCAGGCGTCCCGGTCGGAAGCCGAGGGAGTACGCGATCGACGGCGCGAAGCACGCGACGAGGCCCACAATCCACGCGATGGCAACGACGGCCGTCGGCGCGGAGACGATCGTCCCGATTGCGGCTGCGCATGCCGTGACGAGGATCATCCCGAACGCCCACAGCCGCTCCGCGAGAATGACGGCTGCAGCGTTGCTGTACGGAACGGCGAATTGGCGGTGCAGGATCATTGCCCGGAAGACTTCGCCGGAGCTCGCCGGAGTGAGGTTGTTGACGGTGTTCGCGAACGACACGATCGGGACGAGCCTCGTCCGCGAGAGCGGGGACCCGACGGCGGCCATCAGGCTGCGCGAACGCTCCGCCCAGACGAGCACCACAACCAGATTGAGCGCCAGCGCCAGCCCGAGAGCCCCGAGGTCAAGCTGCGAGGCGAGGGCCGCGGCGTCCCACGGTCGTGTACGCCACGCGAGGAGAGCGAGCAGGCCGAGGGAAATCGGGGCCCAGACATACCAGCGGCGCATCCGACCCAGTATGCGGGCCCGGCTTGGACGACGCCGGGACTAGCGACAGCGTTCCCTCGCAGCCACTACAATTCCGCGCGATGCTCGTCGAACTCCGAACGGCCGGGCTGGTCGTCGCTGCGGTCATCGTCCTGATCGGCGTGCTCCGGTTCCGGCAGGGACGTGCCGGGAAGACGACCCTCTCGCTCACGCTGCTTGTTGCGACGGGGCTCGGCGCGGTGGCCCTGTTCCCCGACACGATTCTGGTCATCCGTGACGCCTTCGGGTTGCAGGGGATGCCTCTCTCCGGCCTCGTCGTCGCGCTCATCGTCGCCGTCGCCGTCGAGTTCTTCTTGCTGATCGCCCAGTCAGCGCGTATCGACGACAACCGGCAGCGACTGTCCCGCCTTGTCACGGCCCTGGCTCGCCGAACGCTTGATGTGCCTCCGGATCTTGGGCGGCCTGGCGTCGCAATCGTGCTGCCGGCGCTCAATGAGGCCGAGAATCTCGACGTCCTCCTGCACCGGATCCCACCCACGATTGCTGGCCTGGGCGTCACCGTCATCGTCGTCGACGACGGATCGAACGACGAGACGCCGGCAATCGTCCGCCGCGACGGGGCGATCCTCATCTCGCACCCGGTGAACCAGGGTGGCGGTGCCGCGCTCAAGCTCGGCTACCAGGTCGCGTGGGACCTCGGCGCGCCAATCATCGTGACGATGGACGCCGACGGTCAGCATGACCCCGTGGAGCTCGACCGTCTCGTCGAACCGATCGTAGCGGACCGGGCGGATTTCGTGATCGGGTCGCGGATCAAGGGCGACCATGAGGCCGCCAGCAGGGTCCGCCACCTCGGGATCTACGTCTTCAACGCAGTGATATCGGTCCTGGCTCGCAAGAAGGTCACCGATTGCTCCAGCGGGTTCCGGGCCTTCCGCGCTTCGGAACTGCGCAAGCTCGGTCTTTACGAAGACCAGTTCCACACGAGCGAAACGATCCTCGCCGCGGTCAAGTCGGGCCTCCGGATCGAAGAGGTTCCGGTGACCATCAGTCGCCGCCACTCCGGCCTCTCGAAAAAGCCGGGAGCGGTCCGGTACGGCTGGGGATTCATGCGCGCGATCTGGAAGACCTGGTGGCGCTGAGGGACGCTGCCCGGTTAGTCGGCCCGTTCCGGGCTCTCGCGATCGCATACATCGTCATCGGCATCCTCTTCGTCTTCCCGCGCATCACCGACGACGGCGTCGCTTACTTCGCTGAAACGAGATCCCTCTTGCTCGACGGTGACCTGGACCTCGCCAACGAGTACGCGGTCGACGTCGACCGCTACTCACCGGGAGGCGAGGCGGGTCCACGGGCGGTCGTGCCAAGGGATCCTGACGGGACGTTCCAGCACCAGGTCAACCTCGGTATCGTGGTGCTGCAGGGCCCTTTTCTCGTGCTGGGGCACATCGCCTCGGCGACCGTCAACTTCGTCAGCCGACTCTTTGGCGGCGACGCGGTCTTTTCGATGGATGGCTTCGCCCTCCCGTACGTCCTGGCGGTGAGCTTCGGGGCCAACGCCCTCGTTGCCGGCGGGCTGGCGATTCTCGCCACGTTCCTCAGCCCATTCGTCGGTCGCTGGCCGGCCATCGGTGGCGCGCTCGCCGTCTGGCTGGGCTCGATGCTCTTCTTCTGGAGCACGCAGCGCCCGGCACACGCCCATGCGCCGTTGATCTTCGTCGAGTGCCTGTTTGTGGTCCTATTCCTGTCGCGAGGTCGCCAACTACGTGATTGGGTCGCCTGGTTCGTGCTGGGCGCCCTATGGGGTCTCCTCGTCACGACCCGACCCGTCACCGTCCTGTATGCGGTCGTCCCGCTGGGGTATCTCGTCGCAGCCGGCATCGTGCCGGCGGTCCGCCTCTGGGGTGCGCATTCGACGAGCACGGTCGCGTCGTTTCGCGCCGCGTTGACCGTCGCCGGCACCGCTGCGGTCGCCGGTCTGGCTTTCCTCGCCGGATCGTTCCTGGGACGGGTGCCCCAGATCGCGTTCGGTCACGACCTCAGCCTGCTCGGCTCCGGCTATTACGAGGAGACCGGGTATCTCACGAGGGCGAACCTTGGTGCGCCGGTCGCCGGCCTGTCGTCGTTGTTGTTCGATCCAATGCAGGGATTGCTGTGGTGGAGCCCGGTCGTCGTTCTTGGGATCGTCGGGCTCCTCGCCTTTTGGAGGCGAGGCCGCCTGATCGGCATCTCGGCGGTCGTCTGGGGCGGCGCCGCGTGGGCGTTCGTCGGGCTCCTCGACGAGCCGGCCCGCTTCGGTGGATTCGACGCGGCCTCTCGACATCTCGTCGATGCGACGCCTGTCTACGTCATCGGCGTGGCCGGCCTACTGGGGCTTGCCCGGCAGCTGCTGCGCGGACGCCGGCGCGAAGAGGCGAGGGAGGCGACCGAGCCGAGGGAGGTGGCCGCGAGATGGTGGCGCGGCTCGCCGCGGGGTCGCACGGCACTCGGCGTAACGATCGTGGCGACCGTCGTCGCGGCGGTCGCCTGGAGCATGTTGGCGCAAGTCGCGGGGTCGATCGCTCCCGTCGGAGGGCTGCCCCCCTGGGAGCGTGTTGCCACGATCGTCGGCGACCCGACGATCCTCGGGCGCCTGTGGTACACGCCGGCTACCGGTCTCGCGGCGGAGGGCCGCGTATTCCTCGGAGGACAGGTGGCTCAGGGCGTCCTGAACGCGGACTTGCGAGCCGTCGGGGCAGCTGTCGCCGGAACCGCATGGCTCTTGATCGTGGGCGCGATCCCGCTGATCGGCGGGGAATGGGCATTCCGTCAGGCGCGGCGCCGCCGGTTCGTCACACCACGTCCGGGATGGCGCCGCCCGCCCTTCCAGGTGCGTGCGGTGCGGCGAGTGACCGTGTGGTTGCCCTGGCTGGTCATGGTTGCCTTCCTCACTGCCCTTGCCCTGCCGGCCCTGATGCCGCCAGGTGGGATCCGCAACGGAGCGCGGATCACCTTCCGGACGTGGGACGGTCGGACCACCGCTCGGCCGCCGGGCACCGTCACGGGCATCAGGTTCGGGCAAAGCCCGCAAGGAAACGCGATCGTGGTCCCGCCGCGACCGGCGCCCCCGGACGTCACCAGCTCGCTCGATACGATCAGCCGCGGCACGTTCGTCGACATCGGCGCAGGCCGGGATGTCCTGGTTCCGGCGCCATTTGGGTGGGACGTCGTGACGCATGTGACGCTGTGGTTCGGACCGACGTTCGATCGGGCCGCGGCCGTAAACGTCAGCGTGGCCTGGGCGGACAACCCGACGCCGGCTCGGCGCGTCACCCTCGGCGCCGAGCAGCTCGCGCTTGGGGTGGTCCCCGTGCCCGTTCCGATCCATGTCGCGGGCCAGGCTGGCGCGATGCTGCTCATCCGGGTAGAGCCCGTGGCGGGGGCTCCCGCGCCGCAGGTGTCAGTCCACGGCAGCACGCTCGCCTTTCAGCTGAGTGGGCTCCAGTCGCGGTTCATTCCGTTCATGTTGATCGACGACGTGGTGTTCGCCCCGTCGCTGGCCGACCTGACGCTGCCCGAGAACGCCTCCGTCGAGTTCGGGGAGGCGGGCGGCCGGATGCGAATCGGTCCTTGGGGTCCCGAACAACTGCTCCGCTGGTCCACAAGCAGCGGCTGGCTGCTCCCAGGCCCCACCACGGTGCCGGGCTCCTGGGGAGAGTCGACCGCACGGTCGCCTGCCGCGGGCCCTCTCGTGGTCGTCCTCGACGCGCCGGCGCCGATTTCGGCTTTCGACGCGTCGATGCTCGTGACTTCGTACGGCGACAGTCCTGGCGGCGCCGCGACCATCGAGATATCGACCGACGGTCTGACGTTCCGGCCACTTGCATCGATGACCCCGGACGTTGCCCGGCGACAGGGCCGCGTGTCCGGCTCGGCCGACTTGGCGGCGCCTGTTTCGCGCATCTGGCTCCGACTCGATGCCGACCCCTCGACGGGCGTCATCGGGATCAACGCGGCCTGGTTCGACCTCGAGCTGGACGTGCCCCAGGGCACGGTTGGTTCGTTCCAGACCCGCGACATCGCGATCGAAGGGGATCGTCCCGGCGACCCCGGGGTCGCGACGATCGAGGTGACGGCGGCCGGACCGACGGGTATCCGCCTGTTGGCGATCCGGGCCTTGAGCGCCGTACCGAGAACGATCGTCCGCGTGGCGGGCCCAGCCGGGGTCGTGCTCGCGACGTTCGGGCTGGCTGCCGCGGCGCTCATCGTCCGCCGCCGCTCGCGGGTTGCCGCCCTCGGTCTCGTCGCCTGGGCCGGGATCGGGTTGTTATGCGCGACCACGCTCGCCCCACGGGTCATCCTCGTCCCGAGTGCGCTGGCGTTCGACCAGGGCACGGGCGAGGGGCTGACGATCGGCAGGGAACGCGTGGACTCGAACGCTCCGGATACCGAGTACCTGAGCCCGCTCGTCTCGCTGCCGCGCGGTTCGCTGGCACGAATTCACCACATTGATGGCGACGGCGTGGCCGAGGCCCGGATCCGCGAGCTGGGGACGGACGGGTCGTCGGGCCCGTGGCAGCCCCACGAGGTCCTCCTCGACCGGCATGGCGGGGCGCAGGTCGGCATCCCATTCCACAACCCGGGCAGTCGGCTCGACGAAATCGAGATCGACGCAGCGCCCTGGACGGGCCGATGACGATGGCCGACGCCACACTCGGCCTGTCCGAGCTGGTTCGACTGGCGTTCGGCGTTGCCATCCTCTGGGTGATCCCGGGGGCGCTCTGGCATGCCGCCTTCTGGCCGCCTGGAGCCGATCTCCGGCTGGCGGAGCGCATCGCGACCATCCCCCTCGTGTCGTATCTGATGTCGTCGTGCGTCGCCCTCGCACTGGCGCATGTCGGACTGCTGGGCGCGGAGTCGATCGCGCTGGTCCTCGCCGTCGTCTCCGTCATCGGAGCCGTGGTGTCCGTCGCCCGAGTGCGCGACAGTGGGCGATGGTCATGGGCCTGGCTCCGTGCCTGGCCGGTGGTGATCGCGGGTGCCCTGGGGTTCGCCGTCGTGGGGATCGTCGTCGTTCTGCCCCAGGTGCGAATCATCGTTCCCGAGGGGATTCCGATCGGGTCGATCACGTTTTACTACTGGGGCCTAGCTCAGCAGATCCTCGATTCGGGGTCCATCCCGCGGTTCAGCGCCGAATGGGGCGGCCTGTATCCGTATCAGGGCGACTACGTGATGTTCTCGGCATTCAGTGCGGCGCTGGGGTTCCTCGGCGGCCGGACGTCCGAGTTTGCCCTCATGGATGCGCTCCGGGTCGGCTCGCTGGTGTGGGGCCTGATCGCGGCGCTGGGCGCGCTTCGGCGCTTCCTGCCGATCGGCGGTGTCCTCGTCTGCACGATGCTGTTTTTCGCATCGACGTTCGTCGTCGGCAAGTACACCGGCTACCGGCCGGAGTCGTTCCACTACGCCCTGATCTTCTCCGCGGTCTGGGCGGTCGATCGCCTGGCCGAGCGCTCGACGGTGGGCAGAGTCGTACCGGTCGTCGCGATCATCGTCGCGCTGTGGATCGGTCATGGCGTCGTCCTCGTCGTCGCAGGCCTCCTGAGCGGTGCCGTCCTCGCGGCACGATGGATCCTGGACCGCCGTGCGACCGGTCGCCAGATGCTTGCCGTGGGGGCGGTCCTGGTTGTCGGATTCCTGTCAGCCGTGGCCCTGGACTACGTACTTCAGGGCACGGTCATCCTTCTGGCCAACGCGGCTGATCCTGGCCCGATCCAGGGACCGACGACGTCCGACCTCACGTGGCGGTTCTTCCAGGTGGCCCTCGGCGGGAAGCTGATGCTGACCGGAGATCCAGCGGAGGGTTCGGTCCTCTTCTCCGCCAATGTCGACGCGCCGTGGCTGTTCGTCAACAGAGTCGGCACCTGGCCTGCGTATCTGATCGCCCTCATACCCCTGGCGACATGGCGCTTCCTCGCCCTGCCAGCCCGTCGCCTCTACCTCGGCAGCCTCATCTACTTCCTGGGGCTAGGCGTGGCGGTCCTGGCGTTCTTCACCCTGTACGAGACGTACGTTCCCCAGCGGGTCGGCTTTGGACGGCTGGCTCCGTTCACGCTTGTTGGCGCCTCGATCATCGTCGCCGTCGCGGCCACGGGCGTCGTCGAGCTATTGCGCCGAGCGGCCCTGGCCGCGACGCGCAGCCCGCTGGGCAGAGTCGGTGGTCGGCGGACCGTCGTCCTCGTCGGCGCGACGGCGTGGACCGCCATTCTCGCCCTGACGATCATCGCAGCCCAGCCGTCGATCACCCGGGCGACTGAGAACTTCAACTCCGCCAGGCTGTCGGGTGATGGCGTCGCGGCGATGCGTTGGATCCGCGAGAACACGCCGTTCGATGCCATCGTGTACGCGAACGCCTACACGGAGGGCGTCATCGGAGCTGTGGCAAGGCGGAATGGCTTGCTCGACGGACGGGCCCCGTACAACAAGGAGTTCGACTTCCTGCTTCGCTCCGTCGAACAGCTCCAGCTCGGGCGGAGCTTCATGGCCGGCGAGGCTTCGGTCGACCGCCTCGTCGACCTCGGAGTCGACGTCGTCGTGGTTTCGCCCATCGGATACGATCTCGCCAACCCAACCCGATTCTGTCACCCGGCGGCTGAGACCAATCGGTCCCTGCCGTGCTTCGACAAGGCCATCCAGGGCCGACCGGGTCTTCGCCTGGCGGCAACGTTCGGCGCGATCGAGATCTACCTCGTGGAGGCCGTCCCGCGCCGCGCCCCGGTCACGCGGCCGGTGTGACGCGTAGCGACGCGCGCCGACCCGCTCAGGGCCGGTAGCGAGCGGTCAACCGCATGAGGTCCCCGGAATCGGCGGCGAACCGAAAGCGCACGTGGAGATAGCGGTCGGTCGCGGGCAGGACGACCGGCAGCGGCCCGACGGTCGACGACACGTCGCGCCAGCCGACCGGATGCCGCCCATCCGACGATGAGGCGACCGCGACCGCCGGCTTGGGACCGGCGACCGACCAGCCGAGGGCCACGTCGCGCGCCCCTGGTGGGAGCGCGAGCGGCGGCGCGATGTACTCCATCTCCGCATCGCTGGCGGGCGGGTCAATCGGCCCGACGCGACGGGAGCCCACGGTGACGCCCGACCCGCTGCCCGAGGCGAAGGGCGGCGAGTTCGGGACCAGGATCTCGCGCGGCATCCCGATGATCCCCAGGATCAGGAGCATGCCTGCGGCCGCGAGCCACGCACCTGGCAAGAGTGCTCTCCCCGCCGATCTCCATGCCGCAACGACCGCCACGATGCCTGCCACGATCGCCAGGGGCCAGGCGTCGCGCACGCGTGCGGACAGCAACGACAGCTCCGAGCCGAGGCGCTGGATCGGGGAGGGGTCGGTGATCGCCGCTACCTCGACTGGCAGCTGCGAACTTGCCGCGTCGCGAATGGGGCGGAAGGTGGCATCGTCGGCTGACCACAGGCCGGCTGCCGCGTCGCCGGTCGCCAGGGTCAGGTCGATCCAAACGACGTTGATTGCTGTTCGGTCGCCCGAGGAATCCAGCGCGACGTGGATGTCCAGGTCCCGCCGGCCGCCGCCATCGAGGTCGACTTCCGATGACGTGGCCGCTTTCGCCGCGATGGGCACGGCGACAAGTTCCTCCGCGGTGGCGCCGGGCGCCGCCGACCCGACGCGCAACATTGCCTCCTCGCGGCGCTGCGACGTCGTGATCGTCGTGAGCCGAATGGAGTCGATCGGTGCCGGGGCGCGTAGCTGCAGGACGAGCGGGGCATCTCCTGTCGGTTGCGCCGCCGCCCGCCAACCGCCGGCCGCGGCACTGCGCGGCAGCGTCAGGCGCCAGCCTTCGTGGCTCGACGACGACGCCAGGAGCAGGTCGGCCGGATAGGGGCCGAGTCGGAGAACACGGCCGGTCGGCCGCAGCACGAGTCGAGCGGGCGGCGGCGCCACGAGCCCGGGCTCGAGGAGCGTCAATGTCGCTCCGTCCACATCAACGTCGAGGCCCGGCCACTGGGCTGGTTCTGCGAAGTAGAGCGACGCGGCCGGCCCGCCGTCCGCCGCGGCCGCCAGCCGAGGCCCGGGACCAGACGAGACGAGACGAATCACGAGATCCTCACCGGCTCCCACGGGTCCGGCGGCCAGCGGCAATGCCGCCCAGGCGGCCTCCTCGCCCGCCGGAACGAGCGTACTGGCGAGGACCACACCCGAAGCCGACTGAGCTTCCACCGTCACGTCGGATGGGCTGCGGGCCAAGAGCGGCACGGCGACCGCGATGAGTCGGCCCACGGGAGGCGCGGTCACGGTGAACGACACGCCGTCCGGGGTGACATCAACCGATTCGGCCGTCGACGGCCTGACGACGGCCGGCGCGGGCAGCGGCGCGGGCAGCGGTCGGTCGACGCTCGAACCGCCGCTGGGGCTCGACCCGATCGCCACGTGGTGGAGCGGACCCTCGATCGTCAGCTCGCTGCCCCCGACGACGTGTGTGGCGAGCGCCGAACCGCTGGCCAGCCGAGCGTCCGGGGGGAACAGGAGCTGGCCGACCGGCCCGGCGAGACCGACGACCGTTGCCGCCGCCAGCAACCCGCCGGCCGCCACCCAAACCGGCCGCCACAAGGGGCGCTGGGTTCGAGCAGGTGTCGGCGCGTCGCTCGGTTCCCCGGGACGCTTCCGCTCGGCTGCCGACAAGCGCCCGCCGACACGCCAGGCAACTGGGGTCACGATGGCGACCAGGACACTAAGGAGGGCGGCCATGGCCAGCCCGAGTGAGGCGGTGCCCAGATCGAAGGATCGTGCACCCGTGGCGATCGGGCCCAGGATCATCGTCCGCCACAACCCCTCGACTCGCTCCACCAGGAAGCTGGGGTCGAGCAATGTCTGAATGGCGGTCGCAGGTCCGGGGGGCCGGAATTGCTCGATCTGAGCCATCTTGAGCAATAGCGCATACCCAGCGAGGGAGCCGATCACCGCTGCCGTGGCGGCGCGCAGCCATGAACGGCCGGGCCACGACAGGAGATAGCCGAGGGCGACGATCATGACCGGCGTGAGATCCGCAAGGTGCCGCGACTCGCGGTTCGGGCTGCCGAACATTGTCTGGCCACCGAGCGAGGCAACGAACACGTAGATCGCGACGGTCCAGCCAAGCAGGGACAATCCCACGAACCGATCGCGCCGGAACGCAGGGACGATGCCGATCAGCGCGATGACCGAGGCCGGTACCCACCACACCTGGCCCTGAGCTCGGTCGAAAACCAGGTCGACCAGCCCCTGCGGGATGTTCCCGAAGAGATAGCGCGTGAGATACCCCGTCTCCTCGTAGTAGGACGACCCGAACAGCCCGGCGTCATTGGCAAGGAGGAGGGCGGGCAGGTGCCCCGACAGGAAGCCGGCGAGGAGGACCAGGCCGTCTCGGATCGGGGTCAGGATCGATCGACCGGATGGCAGTCGAGTGGGGTGGGAACGCAGGCCTTCCACGAACGGGCCGGCGAAACGAATTGCGAGCCAGGCCGCCGGCACGACCCCGTACAGCCCCGCGACCGGCCGAACGCTGACGACGAAGCCGAGCAGCAGCCCGAGGACGAGGTACGTGCCGGGCCCGCCGTGCCTCAGCCGCGCCAGCGACAGAACGACGATCGCAGTCGTCACCGGCAGCGCCAGCTCGTGCGCGTGCATCGGGAAGACCAGGGTCCAGAGGGCCATCGTGCCGCCGAACAGCCCGAACACGACCGCGCCCGCGGCGGGCCACGCCCCGATGCGGACCATGAGATAGCGGTACAGAATGATCAGGGACGCGAGGACCAGACCTGCGGCCCAGAGCGCCGTCCACCCGAACTGGACGATTCCGAAGCCCGTGTTGCTGACGTCGACGCCAAGGGTCCGGAGCATCGAGACGCCGACCAATCCCGACAGGATGCCGGGCGCCAGCATGACGACCGTTCCAGGGTTCGCTACCTGCACGAAGCGGCCTGCGTCGTCGCGCGGCAACGACTGCAGGATGAACGGCGATCTCCCGGCCGAGAACGCCGCCCAGTCCTGCAGGTATTCGTCGCCGAGGTCGAAGTCGCGATCGAACACGGCGCTGCGCGACTGGGCGTAGTAGACCATCCCGTCCTGCGTCACCGTCGAGGTCCCGAAGAGGCACAGACCCAACGTGAAGACTGCGACGACGATGGCGAGTGGCAGACGCTCACGGCGGTCGAATCGCGTGAGCCGGTCGCGAACTGCCGTCAGCACCGGCTAGGCGTCAATTCGGGTCCACTGTGTTGTGGTCCGATCGATAGCTTGATCGGTCCCGACCGGCCCCCTCAGAGGGAGGCGGCATAACCCTGCCGGATCGTGCGTTCCAGGTGGTCCCGTGCCACGTTTCGATCCGGCGCCCCTGGACGACGTTGAGCCACGCGCTGAGGAACGCGAGGTTCACGACGATGACGCTGAAAGGAAAGCTGGCCCAGCGAGGCATCTGGCCCCTGCTGCGCATCAGGATCCAGCCGATCCCGGCAACGGTGACGAGGAGCAGCCCGGCACCGATGGCGACGCCGTACGCGGGGCTCCCGGAGAGGGTCAGAACGAGGGCAGCGATGGCCGCCAGGATCAGGAGAATCGGCGTCGCCCAACGCAAGAGCTTGTGCGACCAGATGGCGAGCGCGGCGGCGGGCCGTCGCCATGGGGTGACGCTCCTGGCCATCGACAGGTTGGCGCGGATGCCCTGAGTCGCCGTCCTCGTCCGGTTCCTGAACTGCGCTCGGAAGTCCGCAACAGGCCGCTCGGTCGCAACCGCCTCGGCGACGGCGAGCACGACGAGGCCACGGGCCGCGGCCTCGAGCGGCAGCACCTGGTCCATGGACGCGTGGCTCGGGATTCGTCGGTAACTCGATCGGTGGACGGCAAGCACCGCGCCGGTGACGGCGGTCAACCAACCCGCCCGGCTCTCCCAGCGTCTTATGCGCTGTTCATAGCGCCAGTACGCGCCCTCGTCGCGTGCTGTCGCCGAGCCTCCCGCGTCGAGCCACGTCAGCCGGCCGGTCGTTGCCCCGACGCGCGGGTCCTGGAACGGCGCCACCAGGGCGGCCAGGCATCCAGGGCCGAAGCGAGTCTCGGCGTCGGTCAGGACGACGACCTCGCCCTGCGACTGTTCGAACATGCGGTTCTGGGCCTCTGTTTGGCCGCTGCGCGGCAGGTCGAGAAGGCGGATCCGCGGATCGGATGCCGCCATCCGCCCGACGACCTCAGCCGTGTCGTCGGTCGAGCCGTCGGAGGCAACGAAGATCTCCAGCGCAAACGGCACGGCCTGCTCGAGGATGTTCACGAGTCGAGCCTCGAGCACGTGGGCCTCGTTGTGGGCGGCAATTCCGATCGTGACGAGTTGCGGACCATCGACGGATGGTTCCACGCGGAACGGCCGGATGCGGGCGGCAACTGCCGCGACGAGCGGGTAGCCGACATAGACCCAGGCGAGCACGACGATCGGTAGCCAGAACATCACCAGGGCCCAGGTCATCGCCGGTCCTCGGCTGGCCAGGGAAGGTCCGGGAAGGATCGCCGCATCCATCTCACGAGTCGATCGGCCTGCGCCTCGGCGGTGTGAGCGGCCGCGAAGTCGAGCCCGGCGGCGCGAAGCCGGTCGCGCTCCGCCTGGTCGAGGGCCAGATCGGCGATGGCCCTCGCGAGAGCGTCGGGGTTGCGCGGCTCGACGAGGCGACCCCTCGCTCCGTCACCGAGGAGCGCTGGCACGGCGCCCACGCGAGTCGCGACCACCGGCAAGCCTGCCGCCATCGCCTCCACCAGTACCTTCGGCGCGCCCTCGGCCCGGGAGGGGAGGGCGAAGAGGTCAGCGTTGCGGAGCGCGTCGAGATAGGCCGACCGATCGGCCAGGTACCCGTGCCAGCGCACGCGGCCATTCAGGCCGAGTGCCGCGGCCTGGCCCTCGAGTGTCGCCCGGCAGGGACCGTCGCCGATGACCGACAGCGTGGCGGCCACACCCGCGGCGTCGAGCGAGACGAGAGCCGACAGCAGGTCATCGACGCCCTTCTCGGGCGCCATCCGGCCCGACCAGACGATGTGCAGCGGACGCGACTCCGATGGCGCAACCGGCGGAACGGTCATGGACCTGACCGCGTCGATATCGGCGCGCGTCACGACGCTCGTGAAGAACTCCCCATCCAGGCGGATCGAGGGCCCGGTTCGTTCGAGTACCCGCGTCGTCCCGTCGTACAGGAGGCCGGCGAGGCGGGCGGCTGTGCCAGCGAGGCCCCGCCGCGCCTGGCTCCTGGCGACGTCGCCGACGCTCCCTGCCACCCAGATGAAGCGCGGGACTCGCGCCCGACGACAGGCCAGCGCGACGAGCGGTGCGTTCGAGGCGGGCGCCTTGATCCAGACGAGGTCCGCGCGACCGACCACGCCACGGACCACCGGCCAGTTCGATGCGGCCATGATCGGCGCATGGGCGACGTAGTCGGCGATACCACGGAACGGTCGGGTCGGGACCACACGCAAGCGAGTCGGGTCAACTGCCTCCAGCCCGGGCGGTTCCTCGCCTAGGCGAAGATCGGCGACAGGGACCAGGTAGTCGGCCGTCGCGAAGGGGCCGCCGTTGATCACGGCCTCGGCGAAGCGGTGGAACAGGGCGGCACGTGGCCGGACTTCTCCATCGGGCATGCGGACGAAGAGGTTGTCGTCGATGATCGCGAGGCGGATCGGACGGGCCTCGGTACGTTCGGCGAAAGGCACCGCCGCATTGTCGCAGGCGGGCACCAGACCCGTGCTGGCACGGCGGCGGCCGGCCCAACGAGTGGGCGCCGTCAGGGGCCGCGCACAGCCTCGACGATGACCTTCCTGAACGCACGCGTCTGCCACAGCTGCTGGGTGAACCGCTGCGCGCCGGGCAGGCTGAAATGCCTCGTGTCGTGCGAGTCGTGGACGGTCCAAGGATTCAGCGGCCCGTTGTCCAGGATGGGTTGGCCGGCTTGCTCGCCGAGCCGTTCGAGCATGCTGGTTCGGTGAGCCCGCCAGCCCGGCTCACGTGCCTCGAGTGCGTCCTCGAGGGGCGGCGAATAGGGCACGAGCACCGAAACGACCCGAACACCGCGCGACCAGGCCGCATCTACCAGGTCGATGTACTCCTGGACGTTCGGGTCCGCGTTCGCTAGCGGAGGCAGGTTCTGGAGCGCAAGCGCGAGTTGACGATCGAGCGTCTTCGGCCGCATCGGCAGGCTGCTGGCATATCCGTCGACCTCGAGCGTGATCCCGCCGTCGACGAGGGCCGCCGGAACCGAGGCCACCAGGGCCTCGGCCAGGCGCGTCGGTTGACCGCGCCACCGCCACAGGGCCGACACCGACTCGAGACGACACGACAGCGTCTCCTCCACGCCGGCGACCATGGAACAATTCGAAACGAGCCGACCAAATGGCGAGTGGAGCGCCCGCGCGGACTGCTCGTCGGATCGCTGGAGCCCCACGGTCGAGATCCCGATAACCACGACCTTCGGAAGGCGGCGCTCCCGCCCGAGTTGCTCGAGGAACGCGCGGTACACGGGGAACCCTGTCCCCGGCGCCGACAGGTTGTAGGCCGTCACCGGGCGCCCGGCCGCGCCTTCGGCAAGCCCAGCCAGCGTTCGAGGGTGGATGCCCATCCGGGCAAGCGAATCGCCGAGGATGAGGATGTCCGTTGGACCCTGCTGGTCGTGGTTCGTCCAGGCCACCTCGATCGCCGCCTGGTGGGCCGCCGCGATCGGCAGCTGGTGCGTCGCAATCAGGGCCCGGACGCCGATCTCCCCGGCTACGAGCGGCGCTACGAGCACCGCGACGACGATGAGACGCCGGGGTGAGAACAGCGAGCTCGCACGGCGGTGAGCCGGGCGGCTGGACCGGTCGAGGAGCCCGACGCGGGTCATCGTCGCCTGGGTGTCGGGTCGGTCCATCAGAACTGGAAGTAGATGAAGTCGGGAATGACGACAGGGATGAAGAGGACGGCGCTCAGGAGGGCAAATCCGAAGGTCGCATATCGCCGGACCGATCCTTCCGGCGCGATCCGAGCGGCCACGTGCGCGACCGCGGTCCATTGGAGGAGGACGCCGAGTCCGAGGGCCACCGCCACGACCACCGGTACCGACGTCGTCCCGTCGCGCAGCTGGAACATGCCGCCCAGGTAGGCCATCGCGCCCTCGAGCGACCCCGCCCGGAAGAAGACCCAGCCGACGAGGACGAAGACGAACGTGAGCGCCCAGGCCGCGACCGTTGGGATTCGGAGCGCTCGCCCGGGACCCTCCCGAAACCAGCGGTGAATCGCCAGACCGGCGCCGTGCCACAGGCCCCAGACGATGAACGTCCAGCCGGCGCCGTGCCACAACCCGCCGAGGAACATCGTGAGAAGCAGGGCGGCGAACGTCCTGGCTCGGCCGTGGCGCGATCCGCCCAGTGGGATGTACACGTAGTCGCGCAGCCAGCGGCTCAGTGTCATGTGCCAGCGACGCCAGAAGTCCTGGCTGCTCCGAGCGCGGTACGGCCAATCGAAATTGCGTGGCAGCTTGAAGCCGAGCAGGTGGGCCGAACCCAGGGCAAGGTCGGTGTAGCCCGAGAAGTCGAACAGGATCTGGAAGCTGAACGCCAGTGCTCCCAGCCAGAGGCCGGTGCTGGACGTCGTGGCCGGGTCGGCGAACGCTGTGGCCACGAACGGCGCCAGGCCGTCGGCGATGACCTTCTTCAGCAGCCCGCTGACGAGGAGCGGCAGGGCCAGCCGAACGTGGAGCGCCGCGAATGGACGGGGATGACGGACCTGGGGCAGGAACTCCCGCCCGCGCATGATCGGGCCGGCGATGAGGTGGGGAAAGAACGTGACGAACAGGGCGAAATTGATCAACCGTCGCTCCGGCGTGGCTCCCCGAGCGATGTCGATCACGTAAGCCAGCATCGTGAACGTCACGAAGCTGATCGCCAGTGGCAGGATGAGGCCCAGTGTGGACGCCCCGACCTCGAGACCGGTCACTTGCTCGATCAGGGTGGATCCGGACGCGACGACCCAGTCGAGGTACTTGAAAACCGCGAGGAGCCCGAGGTCGATGACGATCGCGAGGGCAACCGCCAGCCGTCGACGGGGCCCGGACGCCAGCCGTCCAAGCACCCAGTTGACCACGATCAGTCCGATGAACCCGGGGACGTACCAGGCGTTCCAGGAGCCGTAGAACAGGAGGCTCGCGCCAACGAGCCAGTACCGGCCAAGCGCCCGCGGCATGAGCCAGTAGCCAACGACGACGACGAGGAGGAACGACGCGTAGGTGAGGGTGACGAAGTTCATCGCGGCCCGCGGGCCGCCGCGTTGATGACCCTCCGCCCTGCCGCACGCACGTCGGCTGGGCGGATGACCAGGGTCTCGAGCCAGCCCTGGCCGGACAATCGCGTGAAGATGACCAATGTCACCAATGCGGTCAGGCCATACGAGATCGACGACGAAATGGCCGCCCCGTTGATCCCCAGGCGCGGGATGAGGATCAGGTTCGCCGCGATGTTTGCGGCCAGACCGGTGACCATGATCAGCGTCGTGGTGCCCGGACGACCGACGCCGGTGATGTAGCGGGTCAGGATGGCGACCACGCTGTACGCAACGACGCCGGGTAGGATCAGCCGAAGGGCAACTCCAGCGTCGACGAAGGTCGAACCGTAGACAAGTCGAATGAGCCTCGGGCCTGCAATGAACGTCGGGACAGCGGCTACGGCGACGATCGCGACTGTGAAGCGCGTGAGGGTCGCCGCGACCCGACCGGCATCAGCGTGCGCGTCGACAGCTCGGCTGAGCATTACCAGGCCTAGCGCGTTCGGCACATACCACAGCGTTTCGGCGAGACCGCTCGTCACCGAGTAGATGCCTGTCGCCTGGATACCGGCGATGACGTTTACGAGGAAGGTGTCCGCGCGGTACTGGAGTCTCTCCGCGAGCGTTCCCGGCAGCCCCCGGGACCCGAAACGTAGCTGCTCCTTGAGCACCGTCGACGACGGCCGCCCGCCGAGGATCCCGTAGCGTCGAGCGGCGACGAGGATCGCCACCGTCGTTACGGCGAGCGTCACGAGGTTGATGACGAGCGCGACATCCAGGCTGAGCCGGGCGATGGCGATGGTCGCGAGGATGGCGCCCAGCAGCACGGCGGCCCGGAGCATCCTGATCGCGCTGTAAGCGCCGACGGCGCGCCGGCCGAGCAGGGCGAACAGGCCGAATGCGAAGAACAGTTCCCCGGGAATCGCCACCGCAGCGAACACGAACTGGGCGGCCGACAGGTTGGGCAGTATGGCCGTGCCCGGGCCGCTCGGCGGGCCGGACGCCGGAACGCCGTAAAGCCAGACGGACACGATGACGGCGAAGCCCCCGACGACGGCCGACCACACGATGGCATTGGCCAGGCCGCGGCGGGCGGACTCGACGCTGCGACCGGCGACGACCGCCAGTGCCTGATCCATGCCCCACCCGACCACGAGCGCAGCGAGCTGCGAGTAGAGGAGTACCAGGGTGAACCGACCCTTGGCCGCGGGCCCCAGTGCGCGCGCCAGGATGACGTCCGTGGCGAAGATGAGGGCGGCCAGCCCGAACCTGGTCCCAATCGTGATCAACGCGTCGCGAAGGAGCGGCGCTCGGCGCTCGGTCGGGTCCGTCCCGTCCGACATGCGCTACACGGATCCGGACGCTGCCTGCGGCTCGATCCCCGCGAGATGCGGGTCGCTCAAGGCGCGCTCCCACCATCGAGCGGTACGCTCGAGGCCATCGTCGAGTTCGACGGACGCTCGGAACCCCAGCAGCCGCTCTGCCTTGCCGACACGGCTGGCGTTCCGTTCGACGTCGCCCGTCCGCGGGGGCCCATGGATGATGTCGGGCGTACGACCCGAGACGCGCGAGATGGTCTGCGCCAGCGCGTTCAGCGATGTCTCCTGGCCTGTTCCGGTCTGGAAGACCTCGCCCGCGACGTCCGCGGCGGGTGCGTCCATGGCGGCGCATAGCGCCGTGGCGAGGTCGTCGACGTAGATGTAGTCCCGGGTCTGGCGCCCGTCCCCGTGGACAACGAGCGGCCGCCCGGTTAATGAAGCGCGCAGCCAGGCAGCCACGACGCTCTTCTTGTGTAGCGAGTAGGGCCCGAATACGTTCGAGAAGCGAAGGGCGCACGCGGCCATTCCGTAGGAGACAGAGTAGGCCGCGCAGTAGGCCTCACCGGCGAGCTTGGAGGCCCCGTACGGCGAGATCGGCTTCGGCAGTGTCGTTTCGTCCACCGGCGGTTCGGCTGCGCCGAGGACGGCGTTCGACGACGCCAGCACGAACCGCTCGACGCCTGCCACGCGGGCCGCCTCGAGCACCTCGAAGGTCTGGACGACGTTGGCATCGAACGAGGCAACCGGGTTCGTGATCGAGTCGACGACGTCGGCACGGGCCGCAAGATGAACAACAGCGTCGACACCTTCGACCGCGTCGTTGACAGCGCCAGGCTCCCCTACTGACCCCACCAGAAGGTCATGCGGAACGTCCGATAGGTAGGCCCGTTGACCGACTGAGAGGTCGTCGAGGATCCGGACGCGGTCGCCACGTTCGACGAGGAGTCGGGCCAGGGACGAACCGATGAACCCGGCACCGCCGGTGATGAGGACCGTCCGGTTCAGCGCCGCTGCGCCCCGCCCGCGGGCACGCTTTCGAGGCTTTCCGGGACCCAGCGGATGTTCTGGACGAAGGTGGTCGGGTCGATCCGTTCGCGCTGATCGGCGATCTTGACGAGCATCGTGTCGATCAGCTCCTCGTTGAGCAGCCGCGGCTGCAGCCCGAGATCGAGGAGCTTCGAGTGCTGGGCGTTGTAATAGTGCTCTTCCATTTCCTTGCGGGGATTGGGCGTGTGCTCGAGCCCGACGTCCCAGCCGAGGTGCTTACCTGCGGTCTTGACCCGCTCAGCCAGCTCGAGGACGCTGAACTGCTCGGTGAACTGGTTGTAGACGCGGAGCTCGCCGGGTCCTGCGGGGTTCGCGGCTGCCAGCGAGACGCACTGGATCGTGTCGCGGATGTTGAGGTAGCCGCGCGTCTGGCCGCCCTTGCCGTACACCGTGAGCGGGAAGCCGATGACGGCCTGGACGCAGAACCGGTTGAGGGCGGTCCCGAACACCTCGTCGTAATGGAAGCTCGTCGCGAGGCGCGGATCCAGCGCCGATTCGTCGGTCTCGACGCCGTAGACCACTCCCTGGTTGAGGTCGGTCGCCCGGAGGCCCCAGATCCGCGTCGCGAAGTGGATGTTGTGTGAGTCGTGGACCTTCGAGAGGTGGTACATCGAGCCCGGCGTCTTCGGGTACAGGAACGTGTGCGACCGGCCCTTGTGATCGACAGTGAGGTAGCCCTCCTCGATGTCGATGTCGGGCGTCCCGTACTCGCCCATCGTTCCGAGCTTGACGAGGTGGGTGTCGGGCGATCGATCGCGAATGGCGAACAGGACGTTGAGGTTGCCGATGACGTTGTTCGCCTGGGTGTACGTCGCGGTCCGCACGTCGATCATCGAGTAGGGCGCCGACGGCTGCTCGCCGTAGTGCACGACTGTGTCGGGGCGGAAGTCGTCGATGACGGATTCGACGAACGCGTAGTCGGTCAGGTCGCCGACATGGAGCTCGATGTCGTTCTCGGTGACTTCGCGCCAGGCCCGGACGCGTTCGTGCAGGGTCGGGACGTGGAAGAGGGGCCGGACGCCCAGTTCGAGCTCCCACTGGCGCTTGGCGAAGTTGTCGACGACGGCCACGCGATGGCCTGCCCTCGAGAACGCCATTGCCGTCGGCCAGCCGAGGTAGCCGTCACCGCCGAGCACGAGGATTCGCTGAGCCACGTCCTGCATCCCTCCAGAGGTTCGCATTGTTGACCCCTCGTCCCGGCCATCGGGGATCGGCCGGAGTCTACCATCGGGCCGCGGCCGCGGCCGCGGACGTCGGGAAGCCCGGCCCAACCGGTGGTACGCTCGCCCCGATGCTCCTCCGTCAATTCGTGATCGACGGTCTCGGCCATCTCTCGACGCTCATCGCCGACGAGTCGGCCGGGCTCGCAGCCGTCGTCGATCCCCGCCGCGACGTCGACGTCTATCTCGAGGCCGCTCGCTCAGCGGACCTTCGCATCACGTACGTCGTCGAGACCCATCTTCACAACGATTACGTCTCGGGCGCTCGCGAGCTGGCGACCCTGACCGGCGCGACCCACGTCATCGGTGCGGGCGCCGATCTCGCCTACGAGTACCGGCCCATCCGCGACCGGGAGTCGTTCGATGTGGGTGCCCTCCGCTTCACGGCGCTCGAGACCCCGGGCCACACGCCCGAGCACGTCGCCTACGCCGTCGCCGACACGTCCCGCGCCGGGGAGCCACTTCTGCTCTTCACCGGTGGGTCCCTCCTCGTCGGCGCCGTCGGCCGGACCGACCTCCTCGGCGAGGAGAACGCGCTGCCATACGCCCACTCGATGTTCCGATCGATCCGGGAGGTGATCCTGTCGCACGAGGACTTCGTGGGCGTCTACCCGACCCACGGCGCGGGCTCCCTCTGCTCGACCGGCATTGCCTCGACGCCGTGGTCGACGGTCGGCTTCGAACGGCGCCACAACCCCATGGTCCAGCCCGCGGACGTGGACAGCTTTGCCCGACTCCTGCTCCGGGATCAGCCGGCCTTCCCGCGCTACTTCGCGCGGATGCGCCCGACCAACCAGGCCGGCCCGCGGCTGCTCGGCGGCAGTCCGCCGGAGCCGCGGCCGCTGGCGGTCGAGGATGCTCGCTCCGCCCTCGACAAGGATGCGGTGCTCGTGGACCTTCGTGCACCGGCGGCCCATTCGATGGCCCACGTCCCGGGATCCGTATCGATCCCGTCAGGGTCGTCGTTCGGGACGTGGCTCGGCTGGGTCGTGGAGCCTGATCGGCCGCTCGTCCTGATTCTCGACTCGCCGGGCGACTGGGACGACGCGGCGCGCCAGGCGATGCGCGTCGGCTACGAGAATCTGCTCGGCCACGTCCGTGGCGGCTTCGCGAGCTGGACGGAATCAGGCGCTCCGGTCGAGTCGGGCGGCCGCCTCACGGTCGATCAGCTCGCGTCGCGCCTTGACCGAGGCGGCCCGGAGGCGCCACTCGTCGTCGACGTTCGTCAGGTAACCGAGTACGCCGCCGGGCACGTGCCGGCCGCCCTGCATGTCGCGGCGGGCCTTCTCCAGGAACGGCTCGAGCAACTGCCACGGGACCGGCCGATCGCGACCATCTGCGCGTCCGGCTATCGGGCGAGCGTCGCCGCATCGCTGCTGCGGGCCGCCGGCTTCAGCGATGTCACCTGGGTCGCCGATGGGCTCCCGGCATGGCGCGCCCATGGTCACCCGGTCGAGCGCGGCGTGGGTTCCACGCCCGTGTCATTGCCTGAACCGGAGACCCACGCGGCCGCCGCCGGGCACCGGCACCCCGCGTAACGCACCTCCGGGGGACTTCCGTACGGATCGCGCCGGGGTAGAAGGCTCGTGTACCCTGTGGCCACGCGGAGTCACGATCCCAGGCGGCTCTCGCCACGATTCCCAGGAGCCCCGGCCACACTCGCGCGGCCGCGGACGCCAATCGATGGAGGAAGCAGTGCTTCGACCGCCACGCCGCCAGACGCGATCGCTCCTCGGCATGTTGGCCGTGATTATCAGCCTCGGGCTCATCTGGCCCGCGGGCATCTCGGCCGGAGGCGCCACGAGCACCGCAGGGGCATCGACCCCCGCCGCGCCCTCGGAGCGCACGCCGACGGTCCGCGGCCAGGGCGCCAAGCCGCTCGACACCGGACGTGGCAACGGTCCCGCCCAACCCCTAGAGAAGCCGAGTCTCGACCCTGCGAACAGGAAGAGCGCGTCGTCCTCGCCCAGCGAGGCGGCCCCGGACGGTGGCGTGGGAACGACAGGAGTCGCCCCAGGCCCGGTCCTCGTGACCGGCTCGGGCGCGCCCGCCGCGACGTCATTCGGCGCGTGGGAGGGTCTCAACCAGACGGCATCCGGCTTCGAGCCGCCCGACCCGTGGGTGGCTGTGGGACCGGACGACGTCGTCCAGACCGTCAACAACAGGCTCCGCTTTACGAACCGCGAAGGCACGTTGACCGCGGCCGACCTGGGGGTCTTCCAGTTCTTCGACCTCGGCGATTTCGATATCGGAGGCTCGGCCGTCACGATCGACGGGGTGAGCGACCCCCGCTGGCTGTACGACGCCAAGCACAATCGCTGGCTCGGCACGACGACGGGCTGGCATTGCGACGATGACGGCGACCTTGATGGTGACGACGCAATCGGATTCGTGTTCGGTGCGATCAGCACGACAGGCGATCCGACAGGCGACTACTACCACTTCTACATCCTCTACACCGGGTACTTCCCCCACGAGCCGACGATCGGTACGTCGGGCGACAAGTTCACGATCGGCGTCAACGAGCACATCTTCACGACCGCGGCGTCCAACTGCGCGAGCGGGATCCCATTCGACGCGGGCAGCCTGACGACCTTCGATTGGGCAAACATGTTGACCTTTCCGGCCCTGCCCGACGTCACCTACGACTTCGATTTCGACATGTTCGCGCCGCGGCCGGCGGTCTCACCGCAGGGGGTCTCGAACACGCTCTTCGTCGTCAGCGAGCAGGTGCTTCCGCCCCCAGCAGGGGACACCCGCTCCAATGTCTCATACAGGCGGCTCACCGGCCCCGGCGGAGACGCCGTGCTGTCGCCACCCCTGGATCTCACCAGTCTCAACATCGTCGATGCGTTCCGCGATCCCCCGACTCCAGACGACCCTGGCGGCGCTTTCCCGGCCGGCATCGTCGACCGCCGCCCGACCGACGCGATTTGGCAGGACAACGTCCTGACCTTCGCCTCGACGTACCCGTGCGATCCGGCCGGCGGCGGAAGCGAGAACCGCGACTGCGCCCGCGTCACCCAGCTGCGCACATCCACAGCGACGCCTGCGCTCGTCCAGGACATGCTCATCGGGACGACCGGCAAGGACACATGGTATCCGGGGATCGGCCAATCCCAGAACGGCATTCTCCATGTCGTCTACAGCCAGTCGTCCTCGACCGAGGGGATGTCGTCATACGATCGGTATCAGCTCCACTCAGATGCGGTCAACACGCTGAGCAACCCACGCGAGATCGTGGACGGCGGGACCTTCGATTACGGCGGGACCCAATGGGGTCACTATGTCGGCGTCGCCCAGGATCCCCGCGACACGAACGCGGTCTGGCAGGGCAATCAGCACACGAGGTCGAACGGCACCTGGGGAACCAGGGTGAGTGAGCTCCAGACGGCCGGCTCGACGTTCGTCGGCATCGCGCCGGTCCGGCTGCTCGACTCTCGCTTCAACGTCGGGACCACCGGGCCCTTCACCGCGAGCGTGCCCAAGAGTGTCGACATCGCCGGTCGCGGCGGGATCCCGAACAACGCGGTGGCCATTACCGGAAACCTGACGATCGTCGGACAGCAGCAGGCGGGCTACGCCTCGCTGACGCCGCTCCCGAACGCGAATCCGGCGACATCAACGATCAACTTCCCGCTCGGCGACAACCGGGCGAACAACGTCACGAGCCCGCTCAGCAACGCCGGCGGTGTCAGCCTCACCTACAAGGCCGGAGCCGGCAAGCAGACCCACTTCATCCTCGACGTGACGGGCTACTTCCTGAACGACGACAACGGCCAGACGTACAACATCCTGACGCCGCTTCGGGTCCTCGACACGCGGATCGACCTCGGTCTGAACAACGCATTTCAGGCGAACACGAATCGGACCTTCCAGGTCGCGGGCGTCGGCGCGATTCCCGCCAACGCCAAGGCGATCACGGGCAACCTGACGGTGGCGAACCAGAGCGCCGCCGGCTACGTCACGCTCGCGACCAATCCGCCGCCGAGTACTCCGGCGACCTCGACGATCAACTTCCCGCTCGGCGACGTGCGGGCGAACGGCGTGACGGTGAGACTGTCGGCCGCCGGGACCCTGTCCGCCGTCTACAAGGCCCCGAACGGTAAGACAACCCATCTCATCCTCGACGTCACCGGGTACTACCTCGACAACCTCAACGGCGAGCGTTTCGTGGCTCTGACTCCCGGTCGACGCATGGACACCCGGTTCCCGGCTCCGCAGGAAGGGCTGACCGGGGCGTTCAGCGCCCAGGTCGCCAGGACGCTCATCGTCGAGCCGTACCAGGGCGTGCCGACCAACGCCACGGCGATCACCGGCAACCTGACGGTCGTCGGCCAGAGCCGAGCGGGCTACGTCTCGATGACGCCCGTCGCCGACGACACACCGGACACGTCGACCCTGAACTTCCCGCTCGGGGACATCCGCGCAAACGGTGTCACCGGGCCACTCAGCGGCGCGGGCAGCGTTGGGCTCGTCTACAAGTCCTCTGGTGGGCTGACCCACCTGATCCTCGACATCACCGGCTACTTCCGCTGATCCGGCGGCCCGGTTGCCTGCTAACCGCAGGAGACCGGGCCGGTACATTCGAGCGCTACGACCGGTACATCGGGCCGAACGTCGGCTGACCGTCCGGATGGGACGATCGTCTCACCGTGAGCGCGTACGTCCGATCCCGTTCCGTGGCCTCCCCACTGGAGGCCGGCTTGCGCTCGCGATCGGCCCCGGCCGTGTTCCGCGAGCTCGTTCGCGGTCTCACTGGCGAACCACCGATCCCGCTGCGCGGCGGACCGCCGGCGACGGTCGTCGTCGCCGCCCTCATCGGCCTGTACGCGGCTGCCCTTGCTGCCTTCGGCCCCGTGGCCTCGGAGATCCTCGCGGCGCCGACGTTCATCGCGGCGGTCATCCTGTCCGGACCGCTGGCGGCAGTAGCCTGGTTGGCCAGCCTCGCGGTCACGATCGCGATCATTCCCTTCGCCGAGCTGTCACGCACCGGCAACGGCTTCGACGCCCCCTTCGTGCTCGCATCCGCCATGGTCCTGCGGGCGATCGTCGTCGCGGCCGTATCGACCCGCACCGGCCATCTCCAGCGTGAGGCGACGCTGGCCGTCCGCCTGGACAGTGTGCTCGAGATCGCCGAGCGGTTGGCCACCACGCACGATCGGGCCGCGCTCCTCCGCGCGATCGTCGACGAAACGCATCGCGGGATCGGTGCCGACGCGACGGTCCTGAGACTCGTGCACGAGGACCGCCTCGAGGTAGTCGCCTGGGCGGGCATGGACGACGCAACAGCCGCCCGGCTCCCGGTCTTCAGCCAGGGCGAAAGCTGGTTCGGCGAGATCTCTCAGAGCGGCCGGCCATGGGTCGTCAATGACTCGCACCGAGCCGCGGTCGCACCGGTCTACGATCGCTACACGGGCGTGTTCGAGTTCCGCGGCGACATCGTCGTGCCGCTCAGCCACGAGGGGAAGGTCATCGGCTCATTGTCGGCCGTGACCTTCGAGCCCCGCCGATGGGAGCAGGGCGACGTCGCCTTCGTCGCGGCTCTCGGGACGCACGCCGCGATCGCCCTCGAGAACGCCGATCTGATGGCGCAGACCCTTCAGCGGGCCGCCCATCTGGGCGTGCTCCAGGCGGCATCGGCGCGCCTCAGCAGGGCGAGCGGCATCGAGGCCGTCGGCCGGGCCATCGTCGAGGAGACCCGTCAGATCATCGACTATCACAACGCCCGGGTCTACGTTATCGAGCCACGTGGCGACGTGGTCCCGATCGCCTTCGCGGGCATGGTCGGGGCTTACGAGAAGGTGGACTTCGCGCTGCTTCGCTGCCAGCTCGGCCAGGGCTTCACAGGCTGGGTCGCCCAGCACGGGATCCCGCTGCTCATCAACGACGCGAACCTCGACCCGCGTGGCGCCAACATCCCGGGGACCGACGACGTCGACGAGTCGATGCTCGTCGTGCCGATGAGCTACGACGGCCACGTCGTCGGGGTGATTACCCTCTCGAAGCTCGGCCTCAACCAGTTCGACGAAGACGACCAGCGGCTGCTGCTCATCCTGGCCGACCAGGCGGCGACGGCTCTCGAGTCGGCGCGCCTGCTGGCTCGCAGCGAAGGGCTCGCCGGGGAGCTGCGGCGACTGCTGGACATGAGCGGGCAGCTGTCGGCCAGCCTCGAATCACGCCAGGTTGCGAACATCATCGCCAGGCATGTCGCCAGTGCCCTTGCCGTCGACGAGTGCGCGATCTCCTACTGGGACCGGCCGAACCACAGGCTGGCGACACTCGGGTTCTTTCCCGAGAAACCGGACGCGGAGCTGACGCCATTCTTCGACATCGGCGGGTTCCCCCAGACGCTCCGGGTGCTCGAGGATCAGACGACCATGGCCGTGGATGTCGAGGATCCGCGGCGGACCCGGCCGAGACCGCCCTCCTCAGGCCGGAGGGCTACCGCTCGCTCGTGATGCTGCCACTCGTCGCCAAGGGCCAGTCGATCGGACTGGTCGAGCTCATGTCGTTTGGGGTCATCGAACTCGACGTTGAGCAGCTCGAGCTGGCGCGGACGATGGCGAACGAGGCAGCGATGGCGCTCGAGAATGCCCGGCTCTACGAGGAGGCGCGGGCCCTCGCCGACCGCGATCAGTTGACCGGTTTCTACAACCACCGCTATTTCCACGAGCGATTCGGCGAGGAGGTCCTCCGCGCTCAGCGCTCGCGCCTGCCGCTCAGCGTCCTCATGCTCGACCTCGACGACTTCAAGCTCGTGAACGACACGTTCGGCCACCTGTTCGGCGACCAGGTGCTGGCCTGGACGGCAGAGCTGATCCGGTCGACGCTGCGGGAGTCGGATGTCGCGGCTCGCTACGGCGGCGACGAATTCGCGATCCTGTTGCCAGACACCACGGCCGTCGCCGCGGCGCGGGCGGCCGAGCGGATCCGCGAGGCGTTTGCGAGCTCGGCGTTCGAGGGCGGTTCGCGCCGGCCGGTGGCGATCTCGCTGGCCGTCGGCGCCGCAACGTTCCCGGCCGATGGCCGAACCGCCACGGAGCTCATCGCCGTCGCGGACGCGGCGCTGTACGCGGAGAAGCGGCGCGAGGCCCTGGGCGTGTCGCCCGCCGCGGCGCGCAAACGGCGCAGGAGTGTACCGAGGCCGGACGCGCCGCCCAGCGAGGCACTGTCCGCCTGAGGCTGACTGCAGCCGGTAGTACGGAAGTACCAGTCGGTTCCACCGCGAGTACTACGCATTGGTCTGGACGCGAAGGCCACCGGACCGTCATGCTCAGTCCCGAACGTGTCAGGACCCACCACGCGCAAGACGGCGGGGGACGCGGAGGATCGCAGGATCCGCCGGTCGTGGTTGGTCCTCTCGGGATCGCTGTTCATCCTCGCCCTGGCCGCGCTGCTGCGCGTGACTGTCGACGGCGCCCGCCCGCTCGACTGGTTGATGATCGGGGTCATCGTCGTCGTCGCCTTCGTCGCAGTCCGGCATCGGATGGCCGTTGGTGCGCTCGAGATCAGCCGGCGGGGTGAGGCGGAGAGCTTCGCCCGGATCCTCCAGGGCCTGTCGCGCTCGATCTCGCCCGACGCGATCGTGGACGCGATCGTCGAGGAGATTGGCTCTGGGACCGGAGCCGACCACATCGTCGTCGCTCGCCGCCGGCCCGACGCTCGCGTCCTCGAGGCAACGCTCGTCAACACCCGGACCGGAGGCCCGAGCTCGACGACGCTCTTCCCGATCTCCGACCTCGAGGACCCGCCCGAAGATCGGCCGCCCTCAATCTTGGGTGGTCGTTCGCCCTCCGAGGCCCGAGGCGAGGGTCACGACGAGCGGATGCGAGGAGTCCTGCGCCATCGGCCCGAGGATGCGGTGCTCGTCGCACGGCGGATCGCCGCCCGCGCGCGGCGGATCTATGGCCTGAAGCACACCCTGTCGGCACCTCTGACAACCGATGCCGGCGTGATCGGCGCGATCGTGGCCTCGCGCCGGACGGCAGAGGCGTGGCCCGAATCGGCCCAGCGGATTCTCACGGGTGCTGCCATCGAGGCCTCCGCCGCGCTCTCGCGAGCGTACTCGCATCGCGAAGCGGAGGCGCGCGCCTCGACGGATGCTCTCACCGGGCTCCCGAACCGGCGCTACTTCGACGAGTTCTGCGCGCTGCTCGCGCGGCGGCGTCGGTCGGAGGACGCGATCGGAATCCTCATGGTCGACATCGACCGGTTCAAGCTTCTGAACGACGCCCACGGGCATGCCGTCGGCGACGAGGTGCTGCGGGCGGTCGCCGGAGCGATCGCCGGCGCCGTCCGTGAGGACGACGTCCCCGCCCGGTTCGGAGGCGAGGAGTTCGCCGTCCTGCTCCGAAATCCGCACATCGACGAGGCCGTCGAGGTCGGCGAACGCATCCGGGTGGCCGTCTCGTCGCTCGACCTGTCGAGGTACGGCGTCCAGTCGGCGAGTGTCTCGGTCGGCGTCGCGGTGGCGTCGATTCCCCATCAGCCGATAGTCGAGATCATCGAACAGGCCGATCGCGCCCTGTACGACGCGAAGCGGGCAGGTCGCGATCGGGTCGTCGCGGCCTAGCTTCTCGCCGCCGGAGAACCCAGGCCTCGGTCGGGTAGCATCGGGCGCGTGACGAATGACAGGACGCCGGGCGACATGGACGACGAGCCCGTCGAAGCTGAGGACGAACCCGCCCACGACGCGGCGGCTCTCGACGGCGACAACGATGGCGCCGCCGAGGGCGAGCTGACCAACGGCAGCCTGGCCCGGATGTTCCACGAGATCGGCGACATGCTCGAGGTCAAGGGCGAGCTCGTCTTCAAGACCGTTGCCTATCACCGGGCGGCCGACGCGATCGGGCGCTGTCCGGTCGACCTCGTCGCGGCCTACCGCTCGGGGACGCCGCCGAAGGTGCCGGGTGTCGGCCAGGCGATCAGCGACAAGATCGCCGAGCTGGTCACAACAGGCTCGATGCGGTTCTACGACAAGCTGCGCGCGGAGATCCCGCCGAGCCTTGTCGGCATGCTCCAGATCCCGGGCCTCGGTCCGAAGACCGTCAAGCAGATATATGAGGAGCTCGGCATCCAGACGCTCGAGGATCTTCGGCAGGCGGCCGAGGCCGGCACGCTCAAGACGCTGAAGGGCCTGTCGGCCAAGACAGAGAGCCTGATCCTCGCCGGCATCGCGGCCCTCGAGTCACGCCCAAGACGCCTTCTCATCAATCGGGCGGAGGAGGCCATCGAGGGCATGACCGCAGCGCTGGAAGGCGTGTCGGGCGTCGGCCGGATCGAGCCGGCCGGGTCGTTCCGACGGCGCAAGGAGACGATCGGCGACCTTGATCTGCTTGCTGAAACGGATGATCCCGCGGCGCTGATCGAGACCTTCACGGGCCTCGGCGCCGTCGACGCCGTGATCAACCGCGGCGGCTACAAGGCCGCCGTCCGGCTCCTGCGTGGTCCACAGGTCGACCTCATGGTCATGCCGCCGGGCGAGGCGGGCACGTACCTCCTCCACTTCACCGGCTCGAAGGAGCACAACGTCCGGCTCCGCGCCATCGCCCGGGATCGAGGCTGGAGCCTGTCGGAGAAGGGCTTTCTGCGGATCGACGAGGCGGGGGAGCCATTGACCGGCGATGCGGCTGAGCTGCGGACGTTCCCGACCGAGGAGGAGGCCTACGCCTTCCTGGATCTGCCGTACATCGAGCCCGAGCTTCGCGAGGACGGCGGCGAGATCGAGGCTGCACGGGCTGGCCAGCTGCCGCGACTCGTCTCCCAGGCCGATCTCCGCGGTGACTGCCACACCCACTCCGAGTGGAGCGACGGAGCCCATTCGATCGAGACCATGGCCGAGGCCTGCCGGCGACGCGGCTACGCGTTCGAGGTACTGACCGATCACTCGATCTCGCTCGCGATTGCGCGGGGTCTCTCCACGGAGCGGGTCGAGGAGCAGCGAGCGATCATCGCCGAGCTGAATGCCCGTTTCGAGCGCGAGGAGCGCGACGGCTCCGCCCCACCGGAGACGCCCGCGGAGGGCTTCCGGCTTTTGCACGGCTGCGAGCTCGAGGTCCGCGCCGACGGCACACTCGACTTCGACGACGACCTGCTGGCGAGCTTCGACGTCGTCGTGGCCTCGGTCCATGTGTCCCGCCGCCAGCCGCGCGCGGAGCTGACCCGTCGGACGCTCAACGCGATCCGCAGCCCGCACGTCGACATCATCGCCCACCCCTCCGGCCGGATGATCCAGACCCGGGACGATCTCGACCTCGACTGGGAAGCCATCTACGCCGCGGCCGCCGCGACCGGAACGGCACTCGAGATGAATGGATCGCCGCACCGGCTCGACCTGTCGGTGGAGCGGGCACGTCGGGCGATCGAGGCCGGCTGCATGCTCACGATCGACTCTGACGCGCACAGTACCCGCGAGCTCGATTACGTCCGCTGGGGCGTCACCCAGGCGCGGCGAGCGTGGGTCGAGCCAGCATCCGTCCTCAACACCAGGTCGCGCGCCAAGCTCCTGGAGTGGGTCGCCGGGACGCCGGCCCGGTCGACCGCCTGACCGCTACCATCCACCCCGTGCAACGCTCCGTGGCGCTCGAAGTCCCCGCGACTCGGCGCGACCTCGCCCTGCTCGTCGTCGTCATCGTCGGGCTGGCACGCCTCCTCGACGGCCCGCTCAACTGGCTCGTTGCCGTCCTGTTGCTCGTCGCCACACTGCTCGGCTCGCTCCAGGTGCTCGGCCAGCTCGACGCGCCGGAAGCGGAGCACGGCGTCCCGATCGAGTCGCTCATTCTCCCGGCGGTCGCGGCGATCGGATGCATGGGCGCCATCTCGCTCGTCCCGGTCGGAGTCCTGATGCTGCCGGCACTCGCGGCGACGGCCTTCCTGATCGATCGGACGCTGGTCCTCGAGGAGCGCATCCTCGTCTCCGACCGGGCGTTGACGCCGGAGGACCGCTCGTCGGTCCTGTCGTCGACGCTGCTGGTCGGGTTCATTGCCTTCGTGGGTGCCGCGGCACTCGTCCCTGGTGGGCTGGCGGGCGGACCGGGCGAGCCCGTGCCAGCGCTTTCCGGCAGGGACCTCCTGCTCCTGGCCGGCGCCGACGCGGTCGTCGCGGGCCTGCTCGGCTACCGCGCGGCCGCGCTCCGGATGACGATGCTCCGCGACGTCCTGTGGTCTGCTGCGACGTACGCGATCGCGATCGCCATCGGCGCGGCGGCGCTCCGGGCGATGGCGATCCCGCGGCTCATCGGGCCGGCGCTGCTGACCCTCGCCTTCTACCTCTGGGACGCCTTCCACGGCGCATCGGCGTCCCTACGCCGCGACCCGCGCTGGATCTGGCAGACTGCGCTGCTCGTCGTTCTCGGGATCATCGTCGCCGGCTGGAACGTCCTCATCCGCGCCTGATATTCTGCCAGCTTCACGCGCGGCGCCGAGGGATTGGGGCCTTGGTTTGACGAACCGGGCCTGCGATGCTAGAAAGCTGTGCCCCCCATCGGGACGTGCGCCGCGCCGCGCGCCC
>Ga0184623_10000029_pt1 | contig 47858 bp, 42 predicted proteins | sample PLM1_100_b1_FD_133138 | JGI IMG/M metagenome (GOLD analysis project Ga0184623, IMG submission 133138) | Groundwater sediment microbial communities from an aquifer in East River, Colorado, USA - PLM1_100_b1 | ecosystem: Environmental > Terrestrial > Soil > Riparian zone | place: USA: East River... | reverse complement strand
TTGAGGCTCGCAATGCGACGGCCCGACTCGTCCAACGGGAGTACGAAGACCCCACAACGGAGCGACTCGCAAGGGCGGCGGAAATGGCGGACCAGACACGGGATTCGAACACCGACTGGGAACTGTGGCAACAAGTGTACGTCGCACGACCCGCGGTGTCCGCATGGAGGCGGAGGCGCAACTGGCTGAGAGACATCGTGACTCGGCTCGCAGCAAATCCCAAGACGGACTTCCGGAAGCTCCCCGGGCTCGAAGCACGAGGGATCAGGGCCTTGGACGAGATGTGGGAGGCCGTCGCCCGGATTAGGGAGCACCCAAGTCGCACTTACGAGGGGGGATTGGTTGCCGTGTGGATTGACCCTCGCGTACCCGCAACCGTTCGTGGCCGTCTCGGCGCGCTTGCGGGCGGTCTAGCGATGAATCGGACTGCGGTTGTGGCGGTCCCGTCTGGTGAGACCCGAGACTGGCTGGACGTGCGTGCCCGAGCACCCGGGTTCTGGAGAGAGGTGGATCTGCGCATCCTCGACGAGGCGGTCACGGCGGCGGGTGGGCACGGCTCGGGCGCTCCAGGTGCCACCCACTGGGACTTGCCTCGGCACGGACTCGATTCTTTCTTGCAAGAAGTCGGGCGTCTTGCGCCTTGCCTCCACGGGAAACCTCAGGGCGAGATCGGCGGTCTCCCGCCCCGCCGGATAACGATAACGAAAGCAAAGTGACGGGTAGTCGCGCCTGTTACGTTCTTGTGAGAGTTACTTGAACTCAAGTCGAGGTCGGGGGGGACTCGCGGTGCAGGTCGTACTGTCTCGCAGATAGCATCTTTCAAGTAGGGGTTCCCATGCCGGTCCATGGCCGTTTCAGAAACCGTTCTCGCCGCCTTGGGAGGTGCTGTAGCATCCGTGGCGGTAAGGGAAGTGTGGGCGTGGCTCCGGGCTCCGGCTTTGGCCTTGGATTTTGAGAAGTTCGGAACGAAGAAACCCTACGTCCATGAGTTGCGGGACACGTCCAATGCTGCCAAGCCGGTTCTGACGAAGTTCGTTCGCTTGGCCGTCTCGAATGTTGGTGGCGAAGCCGCACACAACTGCGAAGCCAAGCTGGAGGTCTGGAAGGACGGGCGGTTGGACCCTGCGATTGTCCTACTTCACTGGGCTCGCCGTGACCCTGCGGTTTACACCTCGCTCGAGGCCGCGTATGCCCCTGTAACGATAAACCGCGACGGCCGTGAAGCCGTCGACATCCTAACGCTCGCGCAAGGGTCGCCCGAAATCCAATCGTACTCGCCGCGTCCCTTTCTTCTCAATGCCCATCAGAACTATGAACTGAGAGTGACAGTCACGGGATCGAATGTGGGCGCGAAAACCTTCGCCTTTTATACCAACTGGGATGGCACTTGGGATGGACTTGACAGCTCCCTCAGGTCCCAAGGCAGGCTCGAGGCGCTCACAAAGAGAATTGCCATCGTCAGGCAGAAGGAGTCTACGGAGCGAGGGGGGAAGTCCGCGTAACGCTCCGGACGGTGCGCAATCATTGGGACGATGGCGGACCACCTCGTTGACGGTCGGTAGAGTGTTTGTCCTCATGTTCGAGTCCCGTTGAATGCGGAACCCGCAGACAAGGTAGACATTTTCCCGATGGAATGGACCAGGAGCCGATTCACGGATGCTCTCGACCGCTTTCCGAGACCCCTAGTTCAACGGAATTCGACATGGCTTTGTTGGGCAGTTGGAGCGCCACGAGGCTCACGATGACCGCAGGCAAGGTGGCCACAGCCGCGAAGAAGAACAGGAAGACTGGCGAGACAGTCCACAACACACTCCCTAGGAGGGGCGCTGCCACTCCAATTGCACTCGAAAAGAAGGTGTTTGCACTTCCCGCTTTCCCTCGATCTCCCTCATCAAACCGTCCCCAAAAGTAAGCGGACGATCCCGGTCCGAGAAATGAAACAACAACCAACATGGCTACACCGGCGATGAAAACTGAAGGATTCATGGCTATGGCAAGAATTCCATAAGTTATCGCTGCCGAAACAGGCCTCGCAACGAAGAACCAGCTTTTCGCAAGTCGATCGCTGACCCAACCGCCAAAGTATGACGACGGAGCCGAGGCCAGTTGTACAATCGCGAACACGAGCAGAATCTGCGAGGGGGTGAGACCCGCTCCCAGCCCCATGACCGGCACAAAGACAAAAGACGACCCGGCCGACAGGCTCATGAACGCCTGGACGAGAATGGAAAGACCGAGGAATCGCTTGTCCTTGACAGCTGCAAAGTCGCCCCGCAACACCGCAAATGAACGCCGCAGAATATGTGCCCTGGGAGAACGGGCAGTTGGTTTGGACTCATCCGGCCGCTTGGTATCCCCGAGAAACCGCCTGGAACCTAGCCCGACTACGACCACGAGCAGAGCCACAAACAAGAATATCGAGCCGAAAGATCCCTGGGAGAGAATCCCTGACAGGCCAAGACCCGCAAATCCGCCAATAGCTACCGCAACGCCGAACAGCGCAGTGCCTCGCCCCTTCGCCGACGTCCGAGCAGCTTCAAAAAAACGTACAGTCCCACCTCGGAGGAACAACGAATCGGCTACACTGATGAGAAAAATCGAAACAAGAATCATTAGGATATCCCGGGACAAAGCCAGAAACGCAATCGAGACGCCCATTGCCACAAAACCGCCGACGATGGCAGACTTCCGCCCGCGACGATCTACGTAAATCCCTGCTGGAAGCTCGGTGACTAGGTTCGCGGCGATGTTGGCCGACTGCAAAACTCCCAACGCAACTACCGGAATGCCGAGTAGAATGAGCTGAAACGGCAAAGCCTTCCAAATGACCTCGCTGGCGCCGGACCAAACCCCGACGAGTACGAACAGAACGATTAGCTCGTAGTTAACCCTTGGAAAACTACCAGGGTTTGACGAGTTCAACAAGATAACCTCTGCGATTCCGGGCCGCCGAGATAGTCACGGATAAGCCTCTTCGCTGTTCCGGGCCGTTTCAAAGTCAAGCCGCACATCTATCATTGAAACCCTTGGCACAAGGGAAGGGAGAAATATAAAGTCAGTCCTGACCGCCTTGGCGTTTCCAAATCCCCGATCGAAAGGCGTTTGCATTCGCGTTGAAACCAAACCGGGAAGTTAGGCTGGTGTAGTTCTGTCGTCGATTCTCTCGAGAAAACCTTGAGCGAATAGTTTCTCTATCGTGTCGACGACTTTCTTTTGAGCCGTTCCGGCGTCTTGAGCTAGTTCGTTCAAGATCTCCTGTAATGTAGCTGACCCATTAAGGCGCTGTACGAGGGAGTTTGCAGTTGGACCCGCGAATACAACCCATTCGGCCTTAGCGCAATCCATTAGAATCGGGGGATCTTTCCCGATCAGCCGGATTACAACCGAATCTTTCAGCCTGTAGCGCTGATTTAGCTCTAACATATGGCGTGCGCCTCTCTACTTCTCGAGGGCGGACACGGAAATGAGAGGTTTCGTGGCATGCTCACTCTTATCGGAGACCAACCGTCCGGAGGCGTAGTTTTCGGCCATCTTTTGGTTTAGGTCTTTCATGTAAGGGTCGTCGGAGAATCCCAACTCTTTGTAATGCATCACACACCAGGGATGAGGCGCGTAGGGATCTCCGAAGTGCTCAAAGGACATTGCTTGGCATCGCATGCAGAGACCCGCTTTAAAGAGACGACAACGATCCTGAACCTTGCATTCATATGTGGTGGTCTTTATGCGCGCGAAGACAAAGGCAGGAGAGTGTCTCCATGCGTCAACGATTTCGTCGGCAGTCATCGCCCGAACGTCTTTGAAGAGAGATGAAATGCGATAGTATGTACACGGTCCGAGCTGTCCGTCGACGTTTATTGTGATGTCGGTCATCCCGGGAGCGCATCCGTGTATGGACCCGCCTTCCTCGGTCGCTACCTGAGGCGCGTCGGCGGTTCCGGTGCTCCCATCCTCGTGAGCGACCAGTTGCGGATATTTATGCGCGATGAACTCGAATTGCGCCGGGGTGGGCGCCATGTTCTCGTAATAGGCGTATGCACGCCCGATGGGCTCCAAGAACGCGTACGAAAGGACATCGACCTTGGCTTCGCTGCAAAAGCTTTTCATGGCGTCGATTTCCTCAGTCGTAGCATTCCGGCGATGCAGAACCGAATTAATCAGCACGCGAACCTTGCGGGCTGTCAGGCGGCGTACACCCTGCCGGACCTTTTCGAGCGGCCAACCTCGGATCAAGTTGAAGGTCTCTTCAGTTCCCCCGTCAATCGAGATCTGAACGAACGAGGGTTTCGATGTCGCTAGTGTGCACGGGTGCGCGCGCGCATTATGCGCGCGCGCATGGCGCAGTCTTTTTTTGCGCCCCCCTCTTCGGGGCATCTGCCGAGCCCCCTGTCGCTCAGCAGAACGGGCAGTTCGATCCAGAGGTCTCGGAGTTTTTCGGGTGGTCGATGACCGAGCGGCGAGGTTGCAAAGCCCAGAGCCTCGTCGCCGACCGGGGACACCTGCTAGGCCTACCGGATGCCGAGCTGCCGGATCCGCTGGACGAGGAAGTCCTGCACCTTCCGGTCCTTCAGCAGGCGGGAGAGCTTCTCGTCCAGGGATTCCTTCTCTTCATCGATCGCCATCGCCGCCCGCAGGTCGAGGGCCGCGCCACAGCGGGAGCAGAACCGGCCCGTCGCCTTGTTCGGCAGCCCGCAGCGGGGGCACGGCTTCGGCGCGAGGTCACTCTCGGGCGGCGGCTCCGCGGCCTTCAGCCCCCTGAGTTTCAGGATCGCCTCGTCCACGTCCCGCCCGGACAGGTGGACGTACGTCCCGGGCATGTCCGACCCCCGGACCCACCCGAAGTACTGGTCCATCTGCGCCTCCGTGAGGTGCTTCGCGAGGGCGGTGGCCCGGCTGTGGCGGAAGTTGTGGGGGTTCGACCCCTTCTTCACGCCCGCCTTCATCGCAAGCGTGGCGAGGAGCTTCCGGAGGGCCGCGTACTGCAGAGGCTCGTCCCGCCCCACGGTCCCGATGCCGACCCAAAGGGCGGCGTCCGTCCTGTTTCGCTTCGGATGAGAGGCCAGCCACTCCGCGAGGTACGGGGTCGAGTCGATGAGCAGGATGCGCCGCATCCCCGTCTTCCCCTTCATCGTCAGCCGCGTGCCGACGTCGTCGAACTGGACGTGCTTCACGTTCAGGGTGAGGAACTCGCCGACGCGCGGCCCGGCCTCCCACATCACGCTGATGATCGCCCGGTCCCTCGGATGGGAAGCGGCCTCGATCATCCTGCGGACCTCCGCCTCCGTGATCAGGGACTCGGGGAGCTTGTCGTTGTTCCGGCTCCGGGTCGTCTTCACCCACGCGACGATGTCCTTGAACTTCCCGTCCGCGTACCACTTGTAGAGAGCCTTCACGGTCTTACGGACCTCGAGCTTCGTGTCCGGCGCGGTGTCCTCGTCCTCGACGTCCGCGAGGAACTGCTCGACCACCTCTCTCGTCGGCATGAGAAACGCGGGCCCCAACGTCTCCGCGATCTTCCTCAGGTCCGTGACGTACCGCAGGGTCCGGGCCGGACCCCGGCCGTTCGCCCGGGACGCGCGGACGAAGTCGGAGATCGCCCGCTTCGCCTCCGCGGAGAGGCCGGACCCCTCGATCCGCTCGAGGGCCCGCCGGAGCTTGCCCTCGTAGTCGTGGACGCTGCGCGTCGCCATCCCCCTCCGGGAGGGCGACGTAGGCTTTGAACCTTGGGTTAGACGCCCAGGGCAGGATTCGAACCTGCGCTCCCTTTCGGGAAGCGGTTTTCAAGACCGCCGCGATACCGAGCTTCGCGACCTGGGCATCGAGTTTCATCGTGGCGGGCCGATAAAAGGTTTCCCGCCCCGCTACCGGAGCGGGGCGACGTCCAATTCGTACGCGCACACGGGATGCGTCAGTTCATAGCCCTCGATCACCCGCGGATGGACCTCGCCGAAGACGCCGACGCGCTTGCCGTCCGCGAGCACCGCCGCACAGCGTCCCGGGATGTAGTTCCCGTCCTTCGCGGGCTCCACGACGGATGACTTCCCGAGGTCCCGCAGGAGGCTGAGGACGAGGCTCTTCACCTCCGTGAACGAGGCCTTCGGATGGATCGACGCCGCCGCGATCCGGTGCACGTTCGTGCCGTCGAGGACGACGTCCCCGATCTCGAAGACGCGTTGCGGCAGCTCCCGGTGCTTGTTCAACCGGAGCATGTTGAGGACCCCCGCGAGGAGGCCCGCGCGGATCACGCTGAACTCCTCGCTCACCGGGTTCGTGATCACGACGGGGGCGGGGCCCTCGACCGGGACCTTCGGGGACGACGTCGCGAGGGACATCACCTCGAGGTACCCGTAGCCGATCATCAGGGATCGCAGCGTGTTCGAGAACTCCCCCGCGGGGAGGGGCTCGCCGATCGTGAGCTGGCGGGGGAGGCTCGGGGGCGTCTTGTCGTACCCGTACGCGATCCCGATGTCCTCGAACACGTCCCAGTCGTGGAGGATGTCCGCGCGATAGGCGGGGATCTCCACCGCGATCTTGCTCCCCTGCGCGTGGGCGTCGTACCGCATTCGGCGAAGGAGTTCGATCGCCTCCTCCGGTTTCAACGAGAGTCCGAGGAGGCCGTTCGCCCGCTCGACATCGACGATGCGGATCTTCGGCTCGAGGTCCGGGGTCGTCATCCTTCGATCCGGGAACACGGTGGACACGGTCTCGATCGTCCCGCCCCGCTCCGCGAGGGCGGTGCACAGGATCGTCAGGGTCGTCCGCACAGCGGGCAGGTCCGTCCCCGTGACGTCGAGGAAGAGGTTCCGCGTGTCCGGAGTCAACTGCGTGAGGATTCCGTTGATCACGGGCGGGAAGCTGAGCACCTCGCCCTGCGCGTCCGTGATGACCGGAAACAACGGCTTTCCAGCGACGATCGGACCGTACTCCCTCCCCTTCTCGTGACGGGCGACGATGTTGATGAGGTCCATCTTCTCCGCCATCCCTAGCGGCGTGAAGGAGATCGAGCCCGGGTACACCGCCTTGTACGTGAACGGGGGCGTGACCTTGTCCAGGTCGTGGATCCCGATCGCGACCTTCCGCCGCCGGCGGCCCACGGTGAGGTGGAGCTTCTCCTGGAGGTCCACGAGGGACGCGACGGACTCGTCCGTGAGGTCGACGTCGCGGACGACGCCGCCGACTCCGAAGGGGCGGACCGTCTCCACGCTCTTGTCAACGAGGAGTTCGATGGTCCCTTCGGTCGCACGGAACTTCGGCGGGCCCACCTCGAGCCCGAGGAACCCGCGGAGGGACCGCGCGATCCCTTCGACGCTGTACATGTCCGGGCGGTTCGGGAAGATGTCGAACGTGATCACGTCCCCCTCCGTCGCCTCGTGCCCGGATCCCATCATCGTGATCCGGTCCACGAACTCCTCGATCGTCAGGGGTTTCCCGACGAGCTCGACGAGCTCGTCGTATCGCACGCTCACGTTCGTCATGCGCGCCGAGCGAACGTCCGAGGGGATATAATAAGGATTAGGGGCGGCGCATCAACGGGAGAGAGCCCGCCACATCATCGGCAGGCTCGTGTCGTATCGAACCGTGATGTTCAGATGGCCCTCGTCGAACTCCTCATACGCGTGCTTGATCCCGAGGTCACGGAGCTTCCTGTGCAGGGTCCGGGCGCCCCAGATCAGGTTGAACTCGTCCTTCGTCCCGCAGTCGACGAACACAAGCCGCATCCTCCGGAGACCGCGTGCGTACTTCTCGACCATGTTCACGGGGTCCCACGCCCGCCATCGGGCCCACACATCGGGGCGGAACTCGCCGGTCTCAAGATCGAACGGGAAGTCCGTGCCGAGGTGCGGGCTCTTCGGATTCGGGGAGTAGTGGGCCGCCATCCCGATCGTGTTCAGGACCGGGTAGAATTCGGGCCTCCGGCGCACGGGCTGCCGCCAGAACCAGCGCAGCCATCCTTCTGGACCGCCGTGCTCCCGGAACGCGGAGAGGGCCTTCGCGAAGTCCATGATGTAGCAGTGCTCGAAGCAGGAATCCCCGGAGTGATCCGCGAGGGCGGCCCACGTGTCCGGATGGAGCATCCCTTGGACGATCGCACCGTATCCTCCGGAGGACTTCCCCCAGATCCCGCGGCGTCCCACGCGATAGCGGGACTCCACGTACGGGATCACCTCCGTCCGCAGATAGTCGTCGTAGCGGCCCGTCGCGGACGAGTTGATGTACTGGTTGCCCCCGACGCGGGTGAAGCAGTCGGGCATCGGCACGATCACGGGGCCCATCTTTCCCGTCCGGATCAGCCGGTCGAGTTTCGCCTTGAGGTCCTCGCCGAGGGGGTCGACGCTGAGGAGGGACTTCCCCGTGCCCGTGTAGCCGACGATCCCGTACGCCGCGGGGTACCGCTTGTTCGGGTCGTACTTTGGCGGGAGGTACACCGCGATGTCCCGCCGCGTCGGGTCCTTTAGCGGGTTGCCGCGGAGGACTTTCGAATCGAACGTCTCGACAACGACCTCACCGCCCGCCACCGCACATCACCGCCGCGGGATAGCGGGGAGGGGGAAAGCCTTACGGAGCGAGAATGGGCCCGGCCAGAGTAACCGGGTCCGGGTAACTAGGCCTTTCGGAACCTTCAAAGGGGAGGCGCTAGGAAGAGCGAAATGCGGAACCTCGTCGTGAGTGCAATACTCTTGGCCTTGAAAATCAAGTCAAAGATCGATCAAATGGCCACCGCGGCTTTCTTGGCCGCAGTGCCAATACTCTTGGTTGCTGCGACCGCGATCCTCCTGATCATGCTTGGCATTGGGTTCGCCATTCAATCTTTCCCCGTAGCTGGACTCATCGTGGCTGCAATAGTGGCTGCGATCCTATGGGCCGTATTCTTGGCTATGATTCCCCACGACACTCAGGCAGCAGATCCGTCGGACAAACTCGGCTTCTTGGCCCAGTTTGACACTGAACATGGGAGCGGCATTTTCCTCGCCGGCCTGTTCGATGTATGGGCAACACCAATTGCGGCGGTCATCCCTATCTGGAACGCCGGCCCGGGACCCGAGGATCTCCAAGTGCTCGCGGCAGTTCTGTTCTCCCTCTTTGCAATCGGGGTGTCCGGGGTGGCAATCGCAGTGGACCGGACCGGAAGCGCTTGCCCGGTTGGTATTCTTAGCCTCACGCTTGCCGGGATTAATATCGCGCTCACGGTTGCAGCCTTGTTGAAGATCCCCAAGAATCGGGGATTGGGCGTTGTCGCCGCGTACTTGATCCTCACGGGGAGCTTATTCGCACTGGCCATCCTAACCTTCTTTGGAGACTCTGGCTATGTCCTCCGCAACTGTGGATGAATACGGAAATCGGGAAAGGGAGCAGCTTACTCGCTATCGCAACCCCGCGGCCCCCATTACTCTTGCTGTAGTAACTGCAGCTATTGTTCCCGTCGCGCTCATAGGGGCAATCATCTTTCGAGTTCCCCAGTACTTTGGGTGGCCGGCGACCGGCGGTCTCGTTCTCTTCATCTTCGGCGCTCTCTACGTCCTGTGGTCTTTTTTCCTCTTCTTGAGCGTGGATGTCCAACCTGGGAAGATTGTTCTCCGGGCCCCACTTCGAAGGTTCGTTGTGAGCGCGGTGGACGTAGAGCGCGTCGAGCTTGATCCTCCACTCCGGTCCATGAGCATGCAGATGCCTCTCTGGGGGCGAACAAGCAGACTGGTCATTCATCGGAGGGGCCGGCACCCAATAGATGCGTCGTTCATGCCCGATGGTCTGAAGCTTCTGATTGCCAACGCGCTAGACCCGACGAGCTTCCCTCTGCCAGATGAGACGCCCCGTGGGCCATAAGGAAAGATCAACCCTCGTTTGAGTTCAACCGCGTTCGTGCACTTGGCCCCGGCTTTGCCGCTTGCAAACCTCGGGTAATCCCAGACGCAAGGACTTGATTGGGGCTTGCTCTGGTTGACCGGCGGTCTACCGAGTGTCATCGGCTTGCGGTTGTTCGCGGGGTCAGCCCGCAGAGGTAGAAGGCTCTCCCTCCATCGATTCAAACCAGAAGATTAAGGGTTGGCGCACCGATGTCGAATCTCGCCTTGGACGGGAAAGCATTGCAGAGGACCCGTGAGCAACTGAGAATCTGCGAGAAGCTTCAATTCGCGTTGGCGATTGCGGCCCTGGCTCTGGCGGGAACGGTCCTCGCCGGTGCAATTCTTTTCAGATTGCTAGGGAACCTGAACGAGGGCTGGCGTGTCGTGTTCCTCTCCGTAATCGTGCTGGTTGTCGCACTCCCTTTCGCGATGTTGATCGTTGGCCACTTCCGAAATCGCCTCAAGCGCCGCGTGGGACCCGAGCGTGGGAAGTGGGATTTGGAATACGACCCCGCGTTCCGCAAGCCGTGGTGGCGTCGCAACCAGGGGTCCTAGGGTGGACCTACCATGGTCCCATCGCGAGACGACGAGATCTTTGGCCCGACAAAGTGACTGACGACTCGGTTATTCGGCGATCGACGGTTCACCGACAGTCCCTTCGGGCCTGAGAGGCGATCACGGGGTGGCATCACACGATGAACAGGCTCTTCCTGACCGTTGGACGAGGCCCCTTCCGCGAAAACGCAACCGCCGTCGTTCCCGCCAGGGGGCCCTCCACGCCCTGATACGGCCTCCACCATTACCTCGAGCGTACATCCGCTCTAACGCCGAGATTCCCGCCCGAGCGTACGGGGATCTGAAGAGGTCAAGTCGCGGACTTCGCGTCCGCCCTGAACCCGTGCACGACCGGATGCATCTTCTTCAGCCTCCATGGACACCGCTCGTCGAGCACGGCCTGCTCGGCGTTGTGGCCATGGCACTCTCGGAGCAGGACCTGTTCCTCGTCATGCGCCTCCCGGTTCCCGCCGCACAGGGCGCAGATGTTCTCCCAGCCGTGCACGGGACCGCGATTCGCGACGCGGTACTTCAAGCGTGGGCTTCCGCCCCCGACACCGTGAAACTTTTCCGCAGCAAACTTGCTGCAGAACTCGCATACGACGAGCGCGAACAGCCCGCGAAGCGTCATTCCTCATCGCCTAGGTCCAGGTCGATTCGGGACTTCGCCATCGCGCTGTATTCGCGCAACGTCACGTGCTCGCCTGCGTGCTTCGGAGCGAGGAAGCAAACCCCCCCGTCCCTCGTCGGCGCGCGGCAAACGTCGTTCGTTGTCTCGTTCCCCGCGCTCAGCGTGTTGGTCGCTCCCTTCAGGCCCGTCTTTTCCGACATCCGGTTCACCTTAGGCTGAGGAGGATTTGATAACCCTGAAATCCCAACCCTTGTATTGTGCGAAGTTCTCGGGTGCCTTCACAGCGTCGTGATGAAAGCTGCGTCTGGCGAAGGGGCCGGCGACTCTAACCTCGACGACATCGCCGACGGGAATCCGTTGTCGTCCTCGTGTTCATCGCCGTAGTTCTCGTGCTCGGTGGTATCATCTTCGCGCTTGTTGGCGTCGTTTCCGTGCCTGGCGTAGTTTCCGTGCCCGTAGACGGCGCTCCCGTCCTTCTCCCCTCCGCGGAGTCACGTTCACCCCATGCACATCGTCCTACTAAAGACCCGTTGGGGCTCCCGCGAATTCGCGGTCGTGCACCTCGCGTGCGAATCGGTCAGGGGACCAGGAACCAGCGACCGTACGCCACAAAGACCGCCATGAGGAACAGGAGTCCCGTCAGGCCGATTGCAGGGTACTCCTTGCGTCGAACGTGAAGGGAGATGGCGACCGCCATGATGAGAGCCAGACCCGCGGCGGCCAGAGGGGTCAGCACGGGAAGGATGCCCGTGAGCCGCGGCAGGATGACGCCAAGCGCGCCGAGGATTTCCACGGCGCCGTCCACCATGACGACCCAACGGGGTAGGTCCTTCACCCATGGAAGATTCTTCTTGGCCGCTTCGTAGCGGAACGCGTGCATGGCGCCTGCCAAGAGGAAGACGACCGCCAGAAGGGCTTGGACGATCCAGAGCCCGACATCCAGGAAGTCCGTCACGAATACCCTCGCTCAATCCGGTTCGGTTGGACCCTCCGACAAGTCGCTCTCCCTTCCTCTCTCCTATCCATCAGAGGCGCATAAGCGCGTACCTCGCGGTCTCTGCCCGCGATGGTCGCGGGGACAAGCGGTAGACCAACGGTCATCCCACCGTCTTGGCAGGTTCGGACCTGTGTACGGACCATACTTTGCGAAGACCTGCGTCTCCCCTCAACAACTGTCGTGATTGCGGCTCACCCGTTAATCACTCTCTTGCGAGTCGGAGAGTAACGTAAGGCTCCCAAGCAAGAAGCTTTCGAAGTCCGAACCCTTGAGCGCTGTGTCATCCCTTACCCGGCGCTTCTTTACCCGAAGGATCTCAACTCCGGTCCCCGTCTGCATCGGCCCCCGTCGTTCAATCGCGGCCGGAATCGTTTCGAATAGGAATTTCTCTAAGTCGACCCCCCGCCCTCCGATTCCCAGCCACCGCCACTTCCGCTTCAAGAATGGAGCGACTAATGACGCGGGGTAACTCTTAGGCGTGGTCAATTCCACGAGATACACGATCTTTGGACGATGCTTCGTCGGAAGCGAAAGCCTCCTTTCGACCGTACCCTCGACCACAGTGTCGAACACATCTTCAAAATCGATCCTAACGCGCCTTCCCACCAGTCGATCCGTTTGTTCGGTCAAATTCTACCACCAATACCAGTGAAGGGTTGTAGTCCACTGAATCGTGGCTCGCCACCCGGGCTGAATGACGATCTCCGGCGCTCCCCCGGGGAAACCGAATGCGGAATCAACGACTCCAATTCCCCACGGCGTCGTACGAATTCCTCACTTCGACAACTCAACAATGCCGAGACCCATGTCATGCAGGCGCGCCATCATCAGTGGTCCCTTGATTAACTCGCCCTCATAACCATACAAGACCACTGGGAATGAACCCGTCCCCATCCCGGAGAAGTCCCTCAAGAGGTCTTGACCCCTGCTGCGAGGGAAAAGTATCAACCACACTAGCGGCTTGAACGGGAGATCCTCCTCACGAATCGTTGTCTTGATTAACCGTACAACCGCGGTTCGCTCATGAAGTCGTCGGAGGGGGGCGGGGAGAGTGGAAGCGTCGAGGAAACCCACCAGAACCCCGTCAAGACCGTACGGTCCGAAAGGCGACTCGACGACCTCCAAGTGCATTCTGACGTTGCTTCGAGGAGTATCGTTATCTATCGCCATGGCAACCCAACAAGAACCCATTGTATCAAGTTGTTTTCAACCTCTAGCTCGAGCCCACGACCGGCCAGCTGGATTCCGATGGTTTCGTCGAACACGGCTTTCGCCAGGGTCGCAAGTCTCGCAACATCTTCGTCTACAAGCCCGATCGCCAACCGTGTGCCCCTGTTCCAAGCGACTTTCACTGCGCTGAAAAACCGCCAAGCAATCGGAACCGGGGGGCCTGTGGAAACCCATGTCTTGCCGCGGGCACTTAGAAGGGCCGCCGCGCCACCTGTTGGCTCGTCAGCTCGCTCGGGAAGCATGCTCAGCGATGTCGCCACCAGAAGGACTTTGGAAAAAGCTCGGGTGCTTCGGGATACAACGAGTCCCCGGCGGCCTCGAAAGCATCAAGTAGGCGAGGCAGGTGCCTTCCCAGCTTGTCCCGGTAGTCGGCGATCTTCCGCTCCGTGTCCTTGGAAAGGTGTACCCCGAGACTATCCATAAGAGAGAGTGCGTACCCAAGTCTGTCGCACGTGTAGAGGAGGTCGTGCTCGATGTCATAGGACGACGTGGGTAGGTCAGCCATGCTGGTGCGACCTGGGTCTCGCTTCCTCGACCGTTCTAAGCGCTTCAGCATCTTGTCCAAGTTGGTCTCGATCTGGCTCAGGACTCCGAGCACTCCCGCCTCGAGGCATGCGGTGATCTCTCCATCGCGTTGCAGCAGGGCGTGTAGCCGACCCTTCGACTCTTGTGCAACCGCAATCAACCGGGCCAGCTCACCCGGGGCGAACTCATCTTGAGGCCAAGGTCTCAACTCAATCTCCCCCAGCGAGGCGGCCAGTTCGAAACAAGTCCCAGGGTCGGAGGCTTGGCCGAGGGGTTGCCGTTCGATCCGGGATACGGCATCGAGGGACATGTCAGCCAAATGCCATGCCAGCTTGACTACCGGGCCGGTTTTGGAGTTGTCACGGATGTGTCGCGCAGCGGCGGCATAGCGCGCCGGTAGTCTTGCAGGGTCGGAAAGCCGATCGTCGATTCCGCCGATTGGACTACCTCCATCCTCCCAAGTTAGGATAAGTAGTCGAAGGGATTCTCGCGCCGAACGATTAGGACACCGCCAGCGGCCTCCTGCCTCTCGCGGGCCTTAAGGCCATTAACCTTTCCGCGGCCCATGTCCTGGAGCAGTTCCGGACCGATGAAGGCCAACCACGGCTTGTTGCGCCGCGGGGACAGGCCGAGGATCATGTCTCGTGAGGGGGGGATCGGCTCTCCATTCCGGTCCTTGGGAAACGTGTACTCGGGGTCGCCCCACCCGAAGCGGGGCTTAACAGACTCAATAAAGGCATGGATTAGACGAACCACTGAACGCCCATAGTCAGATGCTTTGCGTCTGCTTTCTGAATCCTTCGAGAAAAGACCGCGGAAGAAGAAGTCATCCGGACGATGTCCGCCTTCGTCCCTCGGAGGAAGCCCATTACCCGCCATCGGCGGACAAAGGGGCATCGGAGAAAAGCTATATATCGGAAAATACCGATGTAACTCCCCGTGGCCCGGCAGTCGCGTGGAGGGGGACGGAAGGCCCTCGACCGAGAGAGGCCCTGGAGATCCACAGTGAGAGTTGTCGACCGGCTCCGGGGCATCCCGCCCCGGGGGAAAGTCCGCCCTCGTGGTGAAACGACACGGCGTCAATCACAAAGAGTCCGCAGGACGGGCGTCGATGCCCTGAAGAATTACCTCAAGATGGAGTATCTCTCGACGAAAGACCTACATCGAATGTACGGCCGGAACCGCCCGCCCCCAGGGAGCGCGTCTGTGTTTGATGCCGCTAAGATCCTCGGGGACTATTCGAAGGCCTCAGGGGACGAGACCAAAGTCTCGCCGGTCCTTGACTTCTTGGAACGGCTCGTCGAATCTCGACCGGAGGCCCTGGGGTCCGCAGTGTCGCCGGCTGTCCTGGCCCTCGCAACCGCCAGGAAGAGGAACCATGGCACTACTGTCGAACGGTTGGAGAAGATCCTTCTCCTCCTCGCGGCCGCGTCCCCGGCAACATTGGTGTCGGGCGTACTCGTCAAGGGGGATCCGCGGTTTCCATTGAACGCGAAGAGGGTCAAGCGCCTGGGAGGGAAGGCGAAGAACAGGGCGCACATGGTGCGGGCAATCCGAGGCGCCGCCTCCGATCTCCGCAATACATTCGTCGAGCCCGCCAGAACGAGGCTTTCCCCCAACGGGTACAAGCCGATGGTGGACCGTCTCGCCCTGGTCATGGAGGCGATAGACTCCGTGGTGTCCGCTGCCAGCCGGCCACCGCCCCCTCCTCGTTGACACTCGGACAGCCGACCGTCAACGACGGGGATAGGACACGAAGTGCAGCCGCTCGGTCGTCAAGCCAGCTCCCGTCCCGCAGATCAGAGTCCGACAACTACGAGGGAGAAGGTGATGTCAGCTCTGGGTACTACGGTCCCAGTCTGGCGCCACGAATGCGGCGCTGTTGGGAGCGCGACCTCGACGAATCCCCACCTGCCCTCCGAGTTTGCTGTCCAGTCGATTTGCTCGCCTCCATCCGTGTCCACTATACGGATCTCAACGCGGATTCTTGTCGAAGTATCAAGAACGTCGAAGTCTGCACGGAAAGGCGCGTTTAGTTCATTCCCACTCAACGACGGTGACTTGACCGCCAGGTCATAGTCGCCGTCAAAATCGATGGCGGGGGAGGGGGCGGTCCCGGATGCCCTGGAGATTGAGGCTTCGGCTATCCTCCAGATGCTTGCCCCGTTCCCAGCGGAAAAGGAAGCTGTCGAAGGTGCTTTGTCCGTCTACAAGTCTGGGGGGCCCGACCACGGGAGGCAGGCGCTCGGCTCGTTGCGGAACGCTCTGGAGAACCTGGTAAAGCGGCTTTCAGGGGAGACGGAGTGGAGCTTGGGTTTGGCGAAGCTGATCGCAAGCGAGACCCGGCGGAAGACGGTCCGACAGGTGCACAGCTACCTGAGCGCGTACGGAACGCACGGGCCCGTTCAGCCCTCTGCCGGTGACACGAAGAGCGGGTTCCTGCTCGCCTTCGCGGGGATGAGGACGCTCCTTGAGTCGGAGAAGGGCACGTAGTCGTCTACGGAGAGCAGTTGCAGGTACATGCGGTCCGGCCTACACGCAGTCGAAACCTTAACCTAGCCGACACCCATCCCGGGTCTTGGCGCCGGAACCCTTAAGTTCGAAGGGGACCGAAAGACTTAAGAAAGTTAGAATGGGCCCGGCCAGATTTGGACTGGCGACCTCCCGGTTATCAGCCGGGCGCTCCAACCGGGCTAAGCTACGGGCCCACCGGGCCCGCGAGATTTCGGACGGCTAATAAGCTTTGGGAGCCGCCGTCCCGCCTCGCGTCCTTCCCGAGAATTCCACAGAATCAGAGGTCGCACCCACCCCGAAAGCCTTATTATCACACATCGAAATCCGACGGCTTAGGAGATAATGGAGGTCCTAGAGGCCATCAAGTCTGGCAAGAGCGCGAGCAAGTTCAAGCCGACCCCCGTGCCCGAGCAGAAAATCCAGGCGGTGTTCAACGCCGCCCGCCTCGCACCCTCCGCGGAGAACCTGCAGCCTTGGAAGTTCATCGTCGTGACGGACGAGGACGTCAAGAAGCAGGTCGCCGCGGCGTGCACGAACGCGAAGCGGCTGGCGGACGCCCCGATCCTCGTCGTCGCGTGCGCGCGACTCGACGAGGCGGTGGCGACCGTCGGCGGGTACATGAACTCGTACCCGGTGGACGTCGGCAGGGCGCTCTCCCATTTGAGTCTGGCCGCGACGAGTGAGGGGCTGGGAACCTCCTGGGTCTTCGCCTTCAACGAGGAGAAGGTGAGGGCCGCGCTGCACATCCCCGAGGACGCCAAGGTGGTCGGGTTGTCTCCCCTTGGGTTCCCGGACGGGTTCGACCCGCCGGAGGGGCGCAAGCATCTCTCGGAGATCCTCTCGTACAACGGGTACGAGTAGACCCGAAGAACGAATCCTCGTGGGACCAGACACCGATGGCCCTCCGTGCCCTCACTCCCAGCGGCGCCGCGTACTGCAGCGAATGCGGAGCGGACGCGCCGGAGACCGGGGACCGCTGCACGAAGTGCGGCCGGCCCTTCGAGGGGGTCCTCGAGGCGGTGCGGTGCCCGTTCTGCGCGGCGATCCTGTTCCGCAACGCGACGGAGTGCTACCACTGCGGGCGGAAGGTCTCGAGCGGGGAGGCGGAGGCCTCCGAGGAGAGCTACTTCGAGACGCTTCTGGACTCGACCCGCCAGGCCCTGGGAGCCGGCGAGGGCGCGGCCCCGGGCGTGGGACCGCTCCCGCCCTCCGCGGACGGGGCGGAGGACTCCCCCGTCTTCCGCCTCTCCGAGCCCTTCCAGCGGATCCTCCTGAACCGGAAGAAGCGAATCGAGCAGATGGACGCCCTCGTCGCGAGGGCCCGGCGGCGGATCCGCATGCTGGAGGCCTCGAACAACCCGATCGAGATCCGCGAGCGGGAGGAGCTGAAGCGCCAGGTCGAGGAGATCCTCGTCGAGCGGGAGGACATCATCAAGATCGAGGAGGGCATCGTGGAGATGGAGCGGATCTACCGCAACATCCTCCAGCTCCAGCAGTCCCAGCTGCGGGACCGCGAGGACGCCCTGAAAGGACGGATGGAGGCGTTCCGGAAGGAGCTCGAACGCCGGGAGCATGAGAAGGCGGAGATCCGGGAGCACGAGGCGGATCTGAACCGGCGGGAGGACGAGTTCCGGTCGATGCTCGACCGCCTGCGGGAGAGGGAACGGGATCTCGAGGGGCGCGAGGCCCGTCTCTCGGACATGATTAAGGCCCTCGAGGACCGGACCCGCCAGATCGGGACGAAGGAGGACGAGGTCCGGAAGCGGACCCAGGCCGCCCAGATGCGGGGCGGGCCGGCGGAGATCACGATCCAGACGTCCGACACGGAACTCCGGGACCTCCAGCTCCGGATCACGGACCTCGAGGAGCAGATGGAGCGGGTCGTCGAGGAGAAGAACAAGCTCGGGGAGCGGCACGAACGGCTGTCCGCCCTCCATGAGGACGTGAAGGGCGTGCTGAAGATCCTGGACGACCTCCTCGAGAAACTTCCGGAGGCGGAGCTCAAGAAGTTCGCGAAGTCGAAGGACTTCTCGGCGTACGAGAAGATCCTCGACTCGTACGGCCTGTGATCCGAATGGGACTCCGCCAGAAGGCCAAGAAAGCCGTCGAGGAGGAGGACCTCGAGGACATCGAGTCGTTCACGGACCCGCAGGGATTGGAAGATGCGGCGAGCGAACCCCCTGCCCTCGAAGGCCTCCGGCGGGACCTTGAAAAGGCCCGCGAGGCGAGCGTGGCGAAGGACAAGGACCTCACGTTGCGGGAGAAGGAGCTCGCGAAGCTCCGAGCTGAGTACGGGGAGCTCGAACGGGAACAGAGCGCGCTCGTGAAGGATCTCAAGACGCAGCTCAAAGACTCGGAGGGGGCGCTGAAGGCCGCGGGGCGCGAGTCCGAGCGGCTGAAGTCGCAGCTCGGGAAGAATGAGGACCTCGACGAGAAGGACTCCGCGATCGCGACGCGGTTGCAGAAGGTCGAGGAGCGGGAGGCGAAGGCGCTAGCACAGCTCGGAGAGCTCGGAGACCAGATGGCGAACCTCGACCAGAGGGGCCGGGAGCTCGTTTCCCGGGAGAAGACGATCGCGAAGAGGCAGGCGGACGTCGAGGCCCGCGAGAAGGAGCTCGACCGGCGGGAAGGGAAGATCGGAACCGCGGAATCCCGGATCAAGGACCTCGAGGCGGACCAACAGGACGCCGCACGGGCCGCCGGCAAGGCGCGAGCGGAGGCAGAGTCCCTCGGCAAGCAGGTCGCGGGATTGGAGAAGACGGTCCGCGAGAAGGAGAAGACCCTGGCGAACGCGCGCGCGATAATCACGGAGGTCCGGGATCGCTCCCAGGAGAAGGAGCTCGAACTCACGGGGCGGGCCTCGAAGGCGGAGGCCGCCCTCGAGCGGGCCGAGGATCGGATCAAGCGGCTCGAGGCGGAGATCGGGGACGTCCGGAAACGCGTCGGGCGGGCCGGGGAACTCACCGCGAAGGAAGCGGAGATCCGGTCCCAGGAGAAGGCCCTCGAAGAGCGGGAGGCCCTCGTCGACGGACGTCAGGTCGAGCTCGAGAAGAAGCTGAAGTGGATCGAGAACCGCGAATCCGAGGTCGCCCGCAAGGAGCGCGACCTCGGTGCGCACCACGCCGATGTCGACGCGGAGCTCAAGGCAGCCCAGGACCGGCAGAAGGCCCTGACGAAGGGAGAGACCGAGCTCAAGAAGTGGTCCGAGGCGCTCGACGCCGAGGCGGCGAAACGGAAAGCGGATGCGGACACGGCGATGGCGGAGGCGAAGAAGGTCGCACAGGCGAAGGACCGGGAGCTCGCGAGGCGGGACAAGGACGCGGACGCCGCCCGGGACGCCCTGCGGAAGGCGGAGGCCGCCCTCGCCGAGCGTGAATCCGATCTCGCCACGGCGACCGCGAAGGCCGAGGCGCAACTCACGCAGTGGCGGGAGAAGGCGACGGACAACGAGGCGGAGATCGGGCGGCTCCGCAAGGAACTCGCGCGGGCCGGCGACCTCGCCGCCCGCGAGGCGGAGATCAAGCGAATGACATCGGCACTGGACGAGAGGGATGGCCACGTGGCCGCCTCCAGGCAGGATCTCGAAACCCGTGCGAAGGCGCTCCAGCGGCGGGATGAGGACCTCTCGAAACGGGAGAAGTCCCTCGCCGCCCGCGACGCGGAACTCGCGACGACGGACAAGGCCAGCCGGGAGAGGGAGAGGGCCCTCCAGCGGTCGGAGTCCGATCTGAAGCGGAGGACCGAGGCCCTCGAGGCGACCCTCGCGAAACGGGAAACGGAGGCTGAGGCGACCCTCGCGGAGGCGAAGAAGATTGCGCAGGCGAAGGACCGCGAACTCGCGAAGCGGGACGAAGATCTGGAGGCCTCGAAGGAAGCGCTGAAGTCCGCGCAGGCCGCGTTCGAGGAGAAGGAGTCCGAGTTCACAGAGCGGATCGCACAGGCGGAGGCCACGGCTTCGCAGGAGGCGGGCCGAGCCGGAGTCCTGGAGGACGAGGTGGACCGTCTGAAGAGGGAGCTCACCCGCGGCGGGAACTTGACTGCGCGTGAGGCGGAACTGAAGCGTCAGGCGAGCTCCGCGGAGGAGCGGGAGAAGAACCTCGCCGTATCGCGTCTCGACATCGAAGAACGGGCGAAAGCCCTGCAGCGTCGGGAGGGCGACCTCTCGAAGCGGGAGAAGTCCCTGACGGCCCGAGAGACGGAGCTCGCCGCCGCGGACAAGACCCTGAGAGAGAAGGAACGATCGCTCGCCCGCGTGGAAAAGGGGATCGAGGAGAAGCTGCGGGCCTCCGAAGCCTCACTCAAGAAGCGGGAGGAGGAGATTGACAGACGGGAGCGGGCGCTCGCGACCGGACGGGGAGACATGGACCGGGAACGCCGGATCCTGCAGCAGGCGGAGCAGAAGCTCGCGGCGGGGAAGTCCGAGCACGACACGCAGCGTTCGGACCTCGAGAAGAGGGAGGCCGCGATGGCCGTCATCGAAAAACAGCTCGGGGAACGCCGGGAGAAACTGGACACGGCGGAGGACGCCCTCGGGAAATCCCAGCGGAAGATTCAGGCCCGCATCGAGGAGATCGCGAAACAGGAAGAGCGTCTTGCGACGTCCGCGGAGAAGATCAAGTCCGAGCGGGACGCCGCCGCGCGCATTGCCGAGCAGCTCGACGCACGGGGTGCGGAACTGACCGCGATGGAGCGGGAGGCGAAGATCGCGCTCGCGGATAACGCGACCCGACTCGCACAAGTCACTGCCCGGGAGGCCGAGGTCGCGAAGGCACTTGAGGCGGGATCCGAACGGGAGTCCGCGCTCGATTCGAAGGCCGCTTCCGTCGAACGGATCACGCGGGACCTCAAGAAGAAGGAGGAGTCGGTCTCCCAGCGGGAGACGGCCCTCGAGGCCCGGACCCGGGAGGTCGATTCCGCACGGAAAGCGCTCGCACGCGAGGCCTCGGAGGTCGAGCGGGCCCAGACCACCCTCGACAAGGCACGCGGGGATCTCGCGGTTCGCACGAAGGAGAGCGCGGTCGAGTCGAGGAGGCTCCAGTTCCAGGCGAAGAAGCTCGAACAGCGGGAGGCGGACCTCCTCGGGGAATCGAAGCGTCTTCAGGAGGGAGACCGTGAACTCGCGCAACGCGAGGTGCACCTCGCGAAGCTCGACGACGCCCTCAAAGCGAGGAAGTCCGAGCTCGACGCGGGGCTCGGCCGGTTCGCGGCGGACCGCAAGCGGCTGAACGAAGAGATCCGCGTCCATGCAGAGACGAGGAGGGCGCTCGAACAAGACCGAAAGGAGCACGACGAAGCGTCCAAGGAGCTTGAACGGAACCAGCGGACGGCGGCGGAGGCCGAGGCCGCGATCGCAGAGGAACGCCGGCAGTTCCGGAAGGAGCGGGCAGCGTTCGAGGCGACCGTGAAGGCGGCTCGCACGGAGATCGCCCGGAAGGAGGCGGAACTCCACCGCAGGGAGACCGCCCTTGAAGGGGGGGCGGAACGGGCCCAGGCGCTCCAGAACGCGGTCAGCGCACGGGAGAAGGAGATCGAACGCGCGGAGGCGGCCCTGGCCGTGAGGGCCCACGACGTCTCGGAGCGGGCGGGGACGTTGGACCGCCGCGAAGCGGAGGTTGGGAACCTCGCGGAACGAAACGCGAAGGCGCGTCAGGAGATTGATTCGGGTCGCAAGGAGCTCCAGCGGCAGGAGCACGCCATCACCGGGGAGTCGAAGCGGATGGAGGCGATGGCCCGCGCATTGCGTGCGGAGCGCGAGGACCTCGTGGAAGCGGAGAAGAAGCTACGGACCGAGGAGAAGTCGATCCGAAAGGCCCGGGAGGATCTCGAGTCCCGCTCCGCCCACCTCACCGGCCAGACGCGAGCCCTCGACGCGCAACGTCGGGAGTTCGAACGGCACTCCGAGGGGCTCGACCGGAGGCAGAAGGAATCGCGTTCCAAGGAATCGGCGCTTGACGTGCGGGCCTCGGAGCTCGAGAAGTCGGAGGACGGAGTCCGCGCCCAGATCCGGGACCTCGCGAAGAGCACGTCCGCGGTGGAGGCACAACGAAAGGACCTGGAGGGACACGAGCGCGCCACGGCAACCGCTCTCGCGACGGCGGAGCGGGGCCAGAAGGCCCTTGCGGACGCCCGCACGAATCTCGAGGTCCGGATCGAACGGGTCGCGCAGGGCGACCGCGAAATCCAGCGGGGAAATCAGGCGTTGGAGCAGGCGGAACGGGAGTTGAAGGCCCGGGCCGCCGCGATCGCCCGCCGCGAGAACGAACTGAAGAAAGAGGCCGCCGAACTTCAGGCCGGGCGGGAGGCCCTCTCCGTCGCGCAGGCGGAAGCCGCGGGCACCCGCAAGGAGGCGGCGGGACTCCTCAAGAACGCGCATCGGCTCGCGGAACAGAAGAACACCGACCTCATTGTCCAGCTCGAGCGGGAGAAGTCGAAGCTCGCGGGCGAGCGGAAGGCGGTCGCGGACCTCCTGAAGGACAAGGACGCGCTCGAACGGCGGGAGGCGTCCCTCGTCGAACGTCTGGCGTCCCTCCAATCGGACCGTGACGCGCTTGGCGAGGACCGAAAGCGGATCGACGCGGACAGGCGCGTCGCCGCCAAGGAGCGCGAGGAGATCGACGCGGCGTGGCGGACGATCAAGGAGGATACCGCAGGCATCGAGAAGAGGGAGAAATCCCTCCAGCGGCGGGTCGATTCAGAGCTTTCGGGGGAGCGCGGGGCCCTCGAGGAGAGCCAACGGAAGCTCCGGACCGCGATGAGCGAACTCCGCGGGAGGATCGCCCGCGTGCGGGGGGAGGAAGAGCGGGTCCGCCGGCTCCGGCGCACCGCGGAGTCCCTCACGGAGGCCCTCCGGAAGAAGTCGAAGGACATCGCCGCCCACGACGCGGAGCTGGAGACCCGCCGCGCGGAGATCGAACGGCTCCGGCGAAAGCTCGAAGGGATCTTCTAGTCCTCGCCGTCCGTCGGCTCCGGGATCGACAGATGGGAGGGTGCCGGGGTCAGGTACGCGAAGATCGACCCGAAGAGCGGCACGAAGACGATGCTGCTCGCGAGATGGATCAGGGTGAAGGGGATCTGGAGGTAGTACACGGTGATCAGGGAGACCCCGCGGGGCCCCGCGATGAACATCCAGTCCCCGAACGCGGTCCACACGTCGAAGAGGATCGTCGCGGGGATGCTCACGGTCGCGAGCAGGGCCATCGACCGGGTCGTGAGGAGCACCCTGCGTCGTCCCGTCGCGGCCCCGATGAAGCCCGCCAACACCATCCCGGACCACGTGAACGCGGTGATCCCGAGGATCGCGTGGAGGCCGAACTCGCCTCCGTAGCCGAGGGCGTAGACGACCGCGTCGGAGATCCCCATCACCGCCAGGGTGACGAGCATCGCGTATCGCCATCCGAGGAACGCCCCCGCCAGCATCGACGCCGCGAGGACCGTCTCGACGTTCGCCACCCGGAGGAGGAGAAGCCGTCCGCCGACCCCGACGAGGATCAGGAGGAACGCGAGATCGAGCTTCGTGAACTTCCGGAACGCCGGGGCCCGTGCCGCCATCGTCTCAGCCCCCCTCGGGAGTCGTGAACCGCCACAGGATCCTCTCCCCGCCATGGAGGATCGTGAGGTCCGCGGCCATATTCGCGTACACGCCGTCGACCCAGAACACCCACCACCGCCCGCCCTCCGCATTCAGGCTTCCGTTGATCGCGTCGATGAATACGGCGCTGTACGGCGGGGACCAGTTCGTCCACATCACCGCGAAGTGGAGGGTCCTCGCGGCTTCCACGAGGAAGAGGAACACGGTGTTGTTGCGGGTCTCGTTGTTTGCGTATGCGATCGTCCAACCGGCACCCTCGATCGCCATCGAGACCGCGATCCCGCTCGTGAGGACGGGGGGCTGCGGTCGGAAGGTCTGGGCCGCCGCGATGAGTCCGACGGCGGAGAGGACGATCACCGCCGCGAACGCGGCGGCCTTCACGCGCTCAGGGAGGGACATCGCGACGCCTCCTCCGGAACAGGATCCACGCGATAGAGGAGACGGCCACGGCGGTCACAATCCCGGCCGCGACCCAGAGGAGGACGGGTGCGACGAGCGGGGCCGAGACCCCGCGGTCCCGGAACGCGTACACGTGTCCGTTGTCGCTCGGGGCGTACAGGGTCCCGTTCGCCACGACCGGGGACGCGAGGATGTATTCCGAGGGGGCGGGGCGGTAGGACCAGACGAGGGCCCCGGACGACGCGTTCAAAGAGTACACCGTCCCCTCCCCCGCGTTCGTGGAGAAGAAGACCTTCCCATCCGCGTACGCGACGGAGGACTGGACGGGTCCGTTCGGGACGTACGTCCAGAGGGTCGCACCCGTCGTCCGGTCCACGGCGGTGACCCGGCCGGACCCGAGAAGGGACCCGCCGCCGACGAACACTGTGTCCCCGACCAGGGCCGGGGAGGAGACGCCCGCGTCCACGCCCGCCCGCCATGCCTCCGTCCCGTTCGAGAGCCGGATCCCGTACAGGTTCCCATCCCGGGACGCGGCGACGACGAGGCTGCCCGTGACGATTGGCGACGCGGCCACGGGCCCTCCCGTCGGGAAGAACCACCGCTCCGTTCCGTTCGACGCCCACAGGGCCAGGACCCCGTACGGAGGGTCGAACGTCACGTTCGTGGTCGTGTTGTAGTCCCCCATCACCCCGACGTAGACGCCCCCCCGCAGCACCGCGGGAGTGGAGTAATGGACGGACCCCGTCGCGTGACGCCAGGCGACGGTCCCGTTGCTCACCCAGAGGGAGACGACCTCCCCGGGTCCGCCGGTCTCGTTGAACGTGCCCACGTAGACCCAGTCGAACGCGACGCGGGGCGAGGACGTGATCCCGCTGAACCTCGGCGCCGCGATCAGGCTCGTGTTCCACATCTCGGATCCGTCGAACGCGTCGAGCCGGTACAGCCGCCCGTCCGAGGCGCCCGCAATCACGGACCCGTCGAAGACGGCGGGGGAGGAGAAGCCCCTCACGAGCGGGTTGTGCCACCGCACCGCGCCGGACCAGTCGTCGAGCGCGTACAATCCGAGGAACGTCTCCACGAACACCATCCCATACGCGTCCGCCGGTGTGGAGACAATCTCCCGCGTCTGCAGGTCCCTCTCCCACAGGAGGGACGCGCTGTTCGGCGCCGGGGAGGCGGAGGTCCCGGTCCCGACGGCCTGCAGGCCCGGCGTGCCCCCGCTCACCCCGTCCCCGCGGAACCCGAGGGAGGGGTTCGGGTGCGGAACCGTCGGGACGGGGGTCCTCAGGGAGAAGTCCACGGAGTCGTACGCCGCGTTGCTCCATGCGATCGCGTCCCCGTTCTCGAGGACGAGGGAGGAGATGCCGACGTTCGAGGGATCCCACCGGCCGGCGGACCCGTTCCATTCGAACAGCCCCGCGAACCCGGAGGGCCCGCGGCGGTCGCCGATGTCGCCCACGGCGATCCCGAGCCCCGGGAACCAGCGGTACGACACGAACAGGCCGTGCTCCCCCGCCGCCCGCAGCGTCGCGTCCCACGACGCGTTCGTCGCGAACGGGTCCGGGATCGTCACCGCGGACCAGTAGTAGCTCCCGTCCCCGAGGTCGAACAGGATCCGGACGTCCGCGCTCCCCTCGGCGCGCGCCCCCGGGACGAGGACGATCGCCGCGGCAAGGAGCGACGCTGCGACGAGCACCGGCCCGAATCCACACCTCAAGCCCACCGTACCTCCTCATCAAGCAAACTTGATATAATTCCAATTCACTTGACTCTATAAGACGCTTGCGGGCGAGACCGTGCACCTCCTCCGGAACCTCGGCGAGTCCACGCGACTCCTGATCCTCCTCGAGACGTCGATGCGGCATCATGCGGTGCAGCGGACAATCGCGGGCGCCGTGGGGATGACGGTCCAAGGCGTGTCCGACTATCTCCGCTCGATGGAGGAGGACGGGCTCATCCAGGTCGCGGACGGGGAGTACCGGCCCACGATCGAGGGGATCCGCGTCCTCCAGGAAGGGTTCCGTGAGCTCCGGGACTTCGTGGACCGCACCTCGAAGGGGATCTCGATCATCGATGTGACCGCCGCGATCGCCGGCAACCGGATCGAGCGCGGGGAGACCGTCGGCCTGTTCATGGAGGGCGGGGACCTCGTCGCGTACTCCGGGCGGGATTCCCCCTCCCGGGGGCGGGCGGTGGCGAGCGCGGACCGGGGCGAGGACGCGGGCATCGCGCAGCTCGAGGGGATCGTGGCCCTGACGCCGGGACGGATCTCCCTACTGCGGATCCCGTCCCCCGTGGACGGCGGGAGCCGTCGCGTGGACCTCCTCCGCGCGCGGAGGGTCTTGAAGCGGGTGGACGCCGACGTCGTCGCGATCCTGGACGCCCCCGCCAAGGCCCTCGCCACGAAGCTCCGGGTCCGCCCGGACATCCGGTTCGCGCCGATCCCCGCCTCCATCGAGGCCGCGGAGCGCGGGCTCGACGTCGCCCTCATCCTCCCCGAGGATCGCGTCGCGGGGGTCGTCGTCGCGATCGAGGGCGCGAACGAGCGCCTAGCGGGGAAGATCGCGTACGAGACGGTGCCGCTCGCGTGACTATTCGAGCACCTCGACGGAGTCCACGCGTCCGTCCCCGTCCCGGTCGAGCCCCTGGACGACGCGATAGAACTCCCGCCCCGGCGCGTAGTCCCGCAGGACGCGATCCGAGGACACGGTGAGGGCGAGAACGGACGCCGCGGTCCCCCCGTAATGGAGTCCGGAGAACATGGCGATCTCCGCCCCCGGGTTCCACGGGTTCGGGATCTTCGCGAGGAGCCCGACGTCCTCCTCCGCGTATTCCCGTCCCGTGAGGGAGGACCGCATCCTCCAGGCCTGCTGCCAGTCGAAGGACACCTTCAGGTGCGGATTCAGGTCCAAGGCCACGATGTTCGCGACGGGTCCGCCCACGAGGATCAGGTTCTTCCCCTCGAGGCCCGCAGCCTTCACCTCCGTGTCGAGCCGGACGGACACCCGGGACCCGACCGCGAGGCCGCCGAGGAACAGGCCCAGCCCCACCGCATACGGGGAATCCCGCGCCACGGTGAGGAACGGGCCGTGCTGGTACGGGGAGCCGATCACGATGAGCCCGCCCTCGCGGGTGAACGTCTCCAGGAAGGTCCGGACCCGCTCCGGGACCGCGGTCCGGGCGGGAGCGGTCGCGTGACCCGGCCCCGGGAGCTCGATCCCGAACGCCTCCGCGGTCGGCGCGAAGATCCGGCTCACGGCCCCCTGGCGGCGTTCCTCCCGCACGACCCGCACGAGCCCCGCCTTCGCGAGGCGGTGCACGTGGTAGTACACGGTCTGCTCGTGCATCCGGAGACGCTTCGCGATCGCCCCCGGGTAGTCCGGCCTCCGGGCGAGCTCGCACAGGATCCGCCACGCCTGCGGGTGGCTTAGGGGTCCGAACCGCTCCGGGCGGTCCGCGACGAGGACGGTCCTGGCCGCCCCGCCCGCGTCCCCCGCGTCGACGATGAGCTTCGTCCGCATCGGCCCGACATCCGGGGTTGCGCTATTAAATATTTTGTAACGGTTCCAGAACTGTTATAGAGATGTTTATAACGACCTAGCCCGTCCCGTCGGGGCATGCGCGGATCCCAGCCCGCGACGCCCGGTACGAACACCGGGTCGGTTCTCGCGACCGATAACCGCCGGCGAACGTACTTGACCTCCGCCCCCGCCATGTCCGGGACGGAGTCCGTGGAGGCCGTGCAATGAAGGCCGTGGTCCTCGCGGCGGGCGAGGGAGCCCGGATGGGCCCGTTCACCGCCTCGGAGCCGAAGGTGATGATCCCCGTCGGGAACCGCCCGATCCTGGAGCACGTGATCGGGGCCCTCGTGGACGAGGGGGTCCATGACGTCGTCCTCGTCGTCGGGTACCGGCGCGAGCGGATCATGAGCCACTTCCAGGACGGGAAGGCGTTCGGGGCCCGGATCGAGTACGCGGTGCAGAACAAGCAGCTCGGGACCGCCCACAGCCTCGTGGAGGCGCGGGCGAAGGTCTCCGGCCCCTTCCTCGTCGTGAACGGGAGCAACCTGATGGACCGCCAGGCGATCTCCGACCTCGTCTCGGGCGGGACGGGGCCCTCCGTGCTGATCACGGAGAGCGACAACCCCTCGAAGTACGGGGTCGTCCTCGTCTCCGCGGACCGGGTCGCCCGGATCGTCGAGAAGCCGCGGGAGCCCGTGGGGAACCTGATCAACACGGGCGCGTACGCCCTCGACGAGTCGATCTTCCCCGTGATCGAGGCCCTCGAGAAGCAGGGGAAGCACGACCTCCCGAGCGCGATCGAGGCGCTGTCCGCGACCCGCCCCGTGCGGGCGATCCGGACGAATGGCGTCTGGATGGACGCCCTGTACCCGTGGGACCTCCTGAAGCTGAACGCGGAGGTGCTGAAGGGAGTCCACGACGTGAAGGCAGGGACGATCGAGAAGGGCGTCACGATCCGGGGCAAGGTCTCCATCGGGGACGGGACCGTCCTCCGTGCGGGGACGTACATCCAGGGACCCGTGTCGATCGGGGAGGGCTGCGAGGTCGGGCCCCACGCGGTGATCCTCGCGGCGACGAGCCTCGGCGACAACGTCCACGTCGGGCCGTTCGGCCTCGTCGACAACTCGATCCTCATGGACGACGTCGACATCGGCCCGGGGTGCATCCTCCAGGACTCCGTGGCCGGGATGGGCGCGAAGCTTCGCGCGGCGGTCGCCGCGCCCCGGGGGCCCGCCTCCGTGCAGGTCGAAGGGGAGTGGCATGAGGTCGAGAGCGTCGGTGGACTCATCGGGGAGGACGCGGAGATCGGCGCGGGCGGGGTCATCGAGAGCGGGGCCGTCATCGGCGCGCGGGCCCGAGTCGGGGCGAACGCACGACTGCGGGGGACGATCCCGGACGGGGGCATCGTGGTCTAGATGTGCGGGATCGTCGGCTACGCGGGATACCGGCAGGCGTACCCGATCCTCCTCGAGTGCCTGAAGCGACTCGAGTACCGCGGGTACGATTCCGCGGGCATCGCGATCGCGGGGAGCGGGATCACGGTCCAGAAGGACAAGGGATACATCTCCCGGCTCGAGGAGACCGCGGAGCCCGTGGCGGGGACCCTCGGGATCGCGCACACCCGGTGGGCGACCCACGGCCCGCCCTCGAAGGAGAACGCCCACCCGCACATCGACTGCTCCGGGGACCTTGCGCTGGTCCACAACGGGATCATCGAGAACCACCAGGAGCTGCGCGAGCGGCTGAAGGCGGAGGGCCACGTGTTCCGCTCCGAGACGGACACGGAGGTGGCGGCCCATCTCATCGAGTCCCACTACCATGGAAACCTCGAGACCGCTGTCCGGACGGCGCTCCAAGAGGTCCGCGGCTCGTACGCGTTCGCGGTGATCCACGCGAAGGAGCCGGACCGGATCGTCGCGGCGCGGAACGAGAGCCCCCTCGTCGTGGGCCTCGGGACGGATGAGAACTTCCTCGCGTCGGACATCCCCGCCCTCCTGAAGCACACGAACCGGGTGCTGTACGTGATGGACGGGGAGATCGTCGTCCTCGGCCGGGACAGTGCGCGGATCACGGACTATGCGGGGAAGACGATCGAGCGGGAGCCCCAGCGGATCACATGGACCCTCGAGGACGCGGAGAAGGGCGGGTTCGAGCACTTCATGCTGAAGGAAATCTTCGAGGAGCCCCAGGCGATCCACGACACCCTCCTCGGTCGGATCGCGGAGCCCGAGCTGAACTCGTTCTTCCGGGAGGGGTACACGGGGATCAAGCTCGTCGCGTGCGGGACTTCGTACCATGCGGCCCTCGTCGGGAAGTACATCCTCGAGGAGGTCGCCCGGGTGCCGACCACCGCGGAGATCGCCTCGGAGTACCGGTATTCGAAGGCCCCCGCGGACCGGCCCCTCGTGATCCTCCTGAGCCAGAGCGGGGAGACTGCGGACACGTTGGGCGCGTGCCGGGAGGCGAACCGCCGCGGGTGCAAGACGTTCGCGATCACGAACATCATCGGGAGCTCCTTGTCCCGGGAGGCGCAGCGGACGATGCTCACCCGCGCGGGAATCGAGATCGGAGTCGCGGCGACAAAGACGTTCGTGGCCCAGCTCGCGGCCCTGTACCTCCTCGCAATCCGAATAGGCCTCGAGCGGGCGACCCTCGGCGTCGAGGAGGCGAACCGTCTCAAGGAAGAGCTCCGGCGACTCCCGCGGGCCGTGCAGGCGGTCCTGAACCAGGCGCCGTACATCGAGGGGCTCGCCCTGGAGTACGCGAAGGCACGCGACGTGTTCTTCATCGGCCGCCACGTCGAGTACCCGATCGCGATGGAGGGGGCCCTGAAGCTCAAGGAGATCTCGTACATCCACGCGGAGGCGTACGCGGCGGGGGAGCTGAAGCACGGCCCTCTGGCCCTCGTCGGCTCGGACACCCCAGTGATCGCCATCGTGACTCGAGACCACACGTACGAGAAGATGCTCAGCAACATCCGCGAGGTGGACGCCCGCGGCGCGCCCGTCCTCGCGATCGGCACGGAGGGGGACAAGGACCTAGGGAAGGTCGTGGACAACGTGATCTACGTGCCCGCGGTGCCACCGCTGTTCGCGCCGGTCCCCGTCGTCGTGCCGCTCCAGCTCTTCGCATACCACGTCGCCCGGATCCGCGGGTGCGCGATCGACAAGCCCCGCAACCTCGCGAAGAGCGTAACCGTCGAGTAGCGGGTTCCCAATCCAGGAGGAATGGCCGTCACTCCGGGGTCTCGTCCGTGTCCCTCTCCGCGGTCCCCTTCTTCTCGATCTCCCCCGCGCCTTTCTCCGTGAGAACGATCCGGAACGACGCGGGGCCCGTGTCTTCGACGGTCACCATGCCGAGCTTCTTGAGGCTCTCGACCTCTTGCATCAAGGAGGCCACGTCGAGCTGCTTGAACGAGGCGAGGATCTCCTTCTTCGTGACCCCGATCCGGCCCCGACGCGCCGCGAACTCGAGGATCCGGCTCCCCACGATCAGGGTCTTCTTCCGGTGCCGCGACTTCGCGAGGGACCGTTCCACCATCGAGTGCACGAGGGACTCGAACGCCCGCTCCACGCCCTCCGCGGTCTTCGCGCTCGTCAGGTGATACGGCGCTCCCGGGATCTGGGCGAGGAGCCACTCCGTGTCCTGTGGAGAGACGGCTCCGCCCGCGAGGTCCGCCTTGTTCAGCAGGATGTGATGTGGCACCTCCCCCGCGACGGACTGGACCGTCTCGATCCATCCCGGGATCGACTCGATCGTCTCCCGCCGGGTCACGTCCGCCACGACGAGGAAGCCGTTCGTCCCCCAGAACATCACGTCCTTGAACGTGTCCCGCGCGGACCTCTCCCCCATCAGGTCGAACAAGGCGACTTCCGCCTCGACGAGCTCCTCCCCCTCCACGACGCGCGAGAACGCGAGGATGCTCAGCCGCGAGCCGAGGGTGCCGTGGTACACGTCGCTGAACGTGTCGAAGACGTAGCGGTTCACGAGGCTCGTCTTCCCGACGGCGCGGTCGCCGACTACGACAAGCTTGAGCTTCATTCTGCGAATCGCGCGGACCGTCGCGTGTCCCTCCACGGTTCTATGCGCCCCGAGAATACTTCGCGTTCCGGGGGCCTTCGTATCGTATGCGCGCACGGTCTATTCTTCGTTTCGGCCGACGCAAGGGAGCTAGGTAAGTACCACCCGCGAGCCCCCGGGAACGCCCTTGGCGGGCCTCGGGGCTCGAATGCGGGGCGGACCCCAATCTGAGCCTGGGGAAACCGCGTTTCAATTCACAGACGGAAACGGCGGCTACGGGGCCTACTTCCTCGGGACCTTGGAAATCAGGGCTTGCGTCTGCAGGACCTGCTCCTTCGGCAGCCGGAAGACGGCTTTCTTCCCGCTGACCTTCATCTCCAGGCGCTTCGAGAAGAGCCCCTTGACCTGGGGGTTCTCGATCGCGTTGTACGGCGCGACGAAGTTTGCGTTGTTCTGCGCGACAATCTGGTCCAGCGGCATCCCGGCATAGGATGCCCGCTTCTTGCCCGCCCCGGCCTTCGAGACGGAAGCGGCGATCGCCTGCCCAATCACGCCTCCCAACATCTGCCCAGCGAGTCGTGCCGTGCCCGTCTTCGCGGTCGAGATTCCTACGAGACGTTGGTCCGTAAACACGAGGTCATACAACTTCGGCAGCGATAGCCTGCCGACCGCCCCCTCTGCGTCGTACACGATGCCGACTATTCGTTCACTCTCCCCCACCACGGGAATCTCCTCTCCGCGGGGATTGGACAGAGGGAGCTTAGAACTTGCGCATGCAACGTGCGCGGCCCGGGCCATCGAGCGAGAAGGAAGCGCGCCCCTCCCGCAGGATGGAGTGGTCCGCTTCATCGGTGGAGAAGAAGATCCAGTGCTCGGTGGCCCGGAAACGTTTATGGCGGGCCTCCCGCTTGCGAGCCGAGATGCCCATCGAGCGGCCCCGCGGGACGAACGACTACGGCCCCGAGGACATGGCCCGCCGGCGCGCCGTCGAGGGAATCCTCCGCGACTCCGCCCACCGATTCGGGTTCCGCGAGGTCTCGACTCCCACGATCGAGCACCTCGACCTCTTCACGACGAAGTCGGGGCCGGGGATCGTCGAGGAGCTGTACGCCTTCAAGGACAAGGGCGGGAGGGACCTCGCCCTGCGCCCGGAGTTCACCGCCTCCATCGTGCGGTTCTATCTGTCCGAGCTCCGGAACCTCCCGAAGCCGATCAAGGTGTATTCCGTGGGGAACGTGTTCCGCTACGAGGAGCCCCAGAAGGGGCGGTATCGCGAATTCACGCAGTTCAACGCGGAGATCATCGGCGCGCCCGCGCTCCAAGGGGACACGGAAGTGATCGCCCTCGCGATCGAGTGCCTCGGGTCCGTGGGCGTGCGGGAGGTCCACGTCCGGGTCGGCCACATTGGGATGCTCCGCGCGTTCCTCAAGGTCCCGCCGGAGGACCAGGGGAAGGTCCTCCACTGGCTCGACAAGCGGAACTTCGCCGCCCTGAAGAACGAGCTGAAGCGGCTCGGGCTCGAGTCCCAGGAAGGCCCCCTCCGGCAGTACATCGAGCTGAAGGGTGGAACCGAGGTCCTCGACAAGGGGGCGAAGCTCCTCGCGGGGGTTGGCACGGAGGGCTTCGACTACCTGAAGGCCCTCGCGAACCGGCTCCGGGCGTACGGGGTCGAGCACATCACGTTCGACCTCGGGGTCGTGCGCGGCCTCGACTACTACACGGGGATGGTCTTCGAGGTCGACTCCCCGAACCTCGGCGCGGAGAAGCAGGTGATGGGGGGAGGCGCGTACACCCTCGCGGAGCTCTTCGGCGGGGACCCCGTCCCCCAGACGGGCTTCGCGTTCGGTCTCGACCGCGTCGTCCTCGCCGCGGAGGCGGAGCGCGTGAAGCTGCCGGTCCCCCGCCTAGATTGCTACGTGATCCCGATCGGCGAATCGATGCAGACGAAGTCCCTCGAAATCCTCCAGCTCCTCCGGAGGGCGGGCGTCTCCGCGGACATCGACCTCATGGGACGCGGGCCCTCCAAGAACCTGGACTATGCGAACGCGATCCGCGCTCGGTCCGCGGTCCTCGTCGGGGAGGCGGAGTCGAAGAAGGGCCGCGTCGCGGTGAAGGACCTCGATTCCGGGAAGCAGGAGGAGCTCACACTCGAAGCCCTGATCGCGAACGCCCTTCAGCGCCCGAACGCCTGAATCCGCCCCGCCCACGCCGCGAGCTTTGGGAACTCCTTCGGGATCTTCTCACCGACGGTCAGAAGCGGGGAGAGCCCGCCGTAGATGCCGAAGTCTGCGAGGCTCGGCTCCCCGAGGATCCACTCCCGACCGTCGAGCACCGCGTCGACCATCCCGAGGTGCTTCATCATGTCCTCGCGGAACTCGCCGCGCCGCGCCTCCAGGACGTGCCACGGACCCCGGGCCCGCGTCTGCATCTCCTCGAAGACCCACCGCTCCTGGTCGTCCTTGAGCACGGGGGGGACCTTCGTCACGACGTACCGCCACACGCGCTCCTCCAGGACCTGGTGTCCCCAGTTCTCGAGGATCGTTGCGAGCCCCTTCTGGCCCCAGGGATAGAGGGTCGGCTTCGGCTTCGCGTTCTCGATGAAGTCGGGAATCTCGTACCACATCACCGGCTTGCCCTCCCAGACCAGGGTCGGGACGTAGTCCTGCCCCGTCGCCTTGATTAGCTCCTGCTTATCGTGGTACGGCACGGGGACGGTCTCGAACCTGACGCCCTTGAACGCGAGGGTCCGGTCCGCGCAGATGCAGTAGTGGCTGATCGGCATCGAGTACAGGACGGGTCGCGGAACCATGGGACGGGGAACGCGCAGGGTCACTTAACGACTCTGCCTCAGGGTCGTCCGCCCCCGCGGCCCTCGACCGCCTCGAACGTGTAGATGTGGTCGGGTCCCCGCTGTTCGTAGTCGACGACTTTCACGGTCAAGTCGGGAGGAGAGTACGCCGGCCGTGGTCCCGCTGGCGCCGGGCGAATCACGGTCTTGCCCGCCTTCATGGCCTCAAGATCCTCGGGACCCAACGGCGGCGGCCCAGCGCGTGGGCGGTCCGAGGACGCCACGGAGAGCACATTCCCCACCCGGACGACGTTCTCCGGTCCTGGAGCGATCATCCTCATCACGTGCTTTCCGGCCCGCATGGCCTCAAGCTCCTCGCGAAGGAAGGGGGGCATACCGTGGGGGAGAGGTTCCGGGTACGTTCTTGTCACGCGGTTCCCGGCCTTCAGCGCCTCGATCTCGGTGGGAAGTAGGGCAATGACTTGCGTCCACCCCCTCGGTGGTAGGGACATCGGCTCCACCTACGGGAACTGTGTCCGAATACTTCCTTCTCGCGGTCCGGCCGAATCTCGTGGAGGGTACTGCGGGACCGAGCTCTCGCAGAGGTCCGCCTCGTTGTCTTGAAGATGAATGGGGCGCTCGGACGGGATCGCATCCGCGAGCGTAGGGCCACGCGGATTCGGCGAATCCGGTGGCGGACGCCCCGGCCGGGATTCGAACCCGGGCACTCGGCTCGACAGGCCGAGATCATAGACCGCTAGACCACCGGGGCGCGGGCCGTCGGAAGAAGCGGGCTCTATAAAGCCTTTGGGACGCGGTCCATGGAAGGGAGAACTCGAACGCGGTCGCAACGTTGATGTGAGCGCGTCCTGATGGCACCGGCATGGGCGAGGCCGCCCCTGCCACAGAGGGAACGAAGGACACGGTGGCGGAGACGAAACCCCCACCGCCCGCCCACTTGCGGGACGAGGCCTTCCTCAAGTTCGCGGGCGCGGCGACGACGATCGTCGGGCTCGTCCTCCTGATCGCGTCCGTCATCGCGATGGGGGTCCTGAGCATCCTGAAGGCTCAGATCGATCCGTGGATCCCGCTCCTCCCCCTCTCCCTCCTCCTGGTCCTCGTAGGCCTCCTCATCACGGTCTATTTCCGCAAGGTCATCGAGCAGGCCCTGAACCCGAAGAAGCCCGAGCCGACGCTCCCGCCGTACGGCTTCGTGTATCCGTACGCGATGCCCCCGCCGTACTACGGAGGTCGGCTCCCCCCGCCCGGCACGGTGCCCGGAGCCACCGCAGCGGCGCCGGCGATGCCGTGGCCGACGCCACGGCCGTCCTCACGCTTCTGCATCATCTGCGGGCGACGGATCCCGACGGAAGCGAAGTTCTGCCCGTACTGCCGTCACGCGTACCCGGCCTAGCCCTTCTTCCGCGAAGGCCACGCGGGCGCCAGTGCGAGCCACGCGATCACGCCGAGGAGCGCGAGGGCGACGCCGAGCGCGAGGATCAGGCTCCGGCCCTGGAGCGCGAGGATCGGCACGACCTGGACGAGGAGGATGGACACGGCGAACGTGAAGCCCGCGAGACCGAGGGCGCGCGCGTATGCGGAGACCGCGGCCGCGTCCACCTTCGCGAGCAGTGCGGGCTCCCGTACCGCGTCGAAGACGGGCCCGAACGTGCGCTCGAGGGATTGTAGGGACGCAAGGGCAATCACGAGCACGAGGAATCCAATCATCGGAATCACGTCGACCCCCGACACGAGCAGCCTCTCCGCGACAAACACGGCCGCGAGGATCGCACGGGACGCCCGGTGCCATGGGGCCTGGGTCCGCAACGAGCCCTGGACGGCGGCGATCGCGGCGGCCGCGAGGGCGAGTCCGCCGACGGCCCATCCCTGCGGTGTCGCGTAGCGGACGAGGTCGATCGCGATCCATTCGCAGAGCGCCGCGAACAGGGACAGCGGGATCGCCCGCACGAGAATCCCCCTCATCGGTGGCGCGGCGATGGACTCACCCCCTTCAGCGCGGCCGCGAGGGGCTCCCTCGGGTCCCAGTCCACGACGTCCGCGTACCGGCGCAGAGCGGAGACGGCGTTCTCCCGTTCCATCCGGAGGACCCGATACGCGAGCCCGATCGTGGGGTCGTCCGCGTACATCGCCCGCTCGACCTCCACGGGGGAGGGCGAGACGATCGTGATCGCGAACCCGCGGGCCGCGAGGTCCTCGACGGTCTCCACCGCCTCCCGGTCCAGCAGGGGCGAGACGATGATCACCTGGCAGTTCCGGGGGAAGAACCTCTCGAGGACCCACACGACGTGGTCGAAGGGCCACTCCCCTCCCGGTCGCACGCGGATCAGGGCGTCGAGGATCCGGAACAGCTGCTTCCGTCCGAACGCGGGGTACACCCAGTCCAGGACCTCGCGTTGGACGATGAGGCCCACGCGATTCCGGCCCTCGAGGATCTTCGAGGCGAGCGCGAGGGCGGCCCGCACCCCCGCCTCCGTCGTGCTCCTCGGGAGCGGGCCGACAAGAGACTCCGTCCGGGCGTCGAGGACGATCACCGCGTCACCGCTCCGCTCCCCCTCCACCTCGTTCGTCAGGAGGCGGTCGAACCGCGCGGACGCCTTCCAGTTGATCCGCCGGGTCTCGTCCCCGGGCGCATATTCGCGAAGCCCCCAGAAGTCCGTCCCGGGACCGATCCGGCGGGACGGAATCTGGCCCATCCACATCCGGGTCCTCCGGGGCTGCACCTTCGCGCGGCGGATGTCCTCGAGGGGCGGCGCGACGCTGAGGGGCGTCCGGATCGGGACGACGAGCTCCTCGTACTCGAGGCCCGACGCCCCGGAGTTCCTCGCGACGAGGGGGCCAAGGGCATAGACGCCTTTCACCCGCGCCGAGACCGTGTACTTCAGGGTGACCTCCTCGCCCGCCTCGAGGGCGAGGGCGACGTGGGGGCGCCCCGCCGCCACGTCGAGCTCCCTGGGGATTTCATCGTACAACTCCAAGAGGTCGAGGCGGGGGCCGCGGTTCGCGACCCGGAGGGTCACGCGGACTTCCTGCCCGACGCCCGCGCGGTCCCTGGAGACCTCCCGCACGACGTCGAGCACGGGGGCGGGCACGGGCCGCATCCCCGCGATCGCGAGGTACACGATCGGCGGCAGGGCAAGGAGGACGAGCCGCCAGTCCAGGAGGAGGAGCGCGAAGACGATGAAGACGCCGGACGCTCCCGCGAGCCACGGGGCGAGGGCCGTCCGCATTCAATCGACCTTCGGAACGGGCACGGACGCGAGGACCTCCTGAATGACGGTGCTCGTTCGCACGCCCTTGATCCAGGGGTCCGGCTTCAGGATCAGGCGGTGCGCGAGCCCTTCCACGGCGACCTCCTTCACGTCGTCCGGCACGACGAAATCCCGCCCCCGCAGGGGGGCCCGCGCGCGGGAGAGCTTCATCAGGGCGAGGGAGCCCCTCGGGCTCGCGCCGACCTCGACCTGCGGGTGCGTGCGGGTGCGGGACACGACCTCCACGATGTACGCCTCCAGGGCCTCGTCCACGTGGACGTCCACGATCGCCCGCTGCATCGCGACGACCTGCTCCGGGGACCCCACGCGGCCGACCTGGACCTCGTCCTCCTTGCGGCGGATCCGGCGGGCGAGAATCTCCCGCTCCTCCTGGCGGGTGGGATACCCGATCCTGATCCGCATCAGGAACCGGTCAATCTGCGCCTCCGGGAGAGGATACGTCCCCTCGTACTCGATCGGGTTCTGCGTCGCGATCACGACGAACGGACGGGGGAGGGGATGGGTCTCCCCCTCGAGGGTCGTCTGCCGCTCCTGCATCGCCTCCAGGAGGGCCGACTGGGTCTTCGGGGGTGAGCGGTTGATCTCGTCCGCGAGGAGGACGTTCGTGAACACGGGCCCCCGCCGGAGGACGAACTCGCTCGTCTTCCGGTCGAAGACGTACGTCCCCGTGATGTCCGCGGGGAGGAGGTCCGGCGTGAACTGGACCCGCTTGAAGTCGCACCCGAGCGCGGCCGCGAACGACTTCGCCATCAGGGTCTTCGCGAGCCCCGGATAGTCCTCAATCAGCACGTGGCCGTCGCAAAGGATCGCGAGGAGCACCTTCTCGAGGACGGGCCTCTTCCCGACGATCGCCTTCTCCACCTCATCGAGGATCACGTTCGCCAGGACCGCGGAGTCCGCGAGGTTCACCGCCACGCCTCCATCTTCGCGAGCATCCGGTCCGTCTCCCCCGCGAATCCCCGCCGGGTCGGCAGGCGCCGGAGGAGGGCGGGCCAGTGACGGTGGTTCCGCTCGCTCTCCAGGAGGAACACGACGAGGTCCGGATCCCCGACGAGGGCGATCAGGCGGTGGGGGTCGGACCGGGCGCGATCGATCTCCGCCGGGGCGAGGCCCCGGGAGACCCGGACTTTCTCGAGGAACGCGTCCTTCATCCGGGCCGCGACGAGGACCTGGCTGTACTTCAGCCCCGCGTTCGCCCGGTCCAGGGTCTTCGCGAAGCTCCGGAGCTCCCCCGCCGCTCGGCGCTCGACGCGGGCCGCGGGCTCGAGGGGCCTCGGGTCCCGCGCGCGGGTGCCGACGAACCGGACGAGGGCGTACGCCGCCCCGGCGAGGATCACGATCCCGAGGAGCCACCGGACCGCGCCGCTGTACTGGGCGTAGAACACGGTCGCCCCGAGGATCAGGATGCCGAACCCGATGCCGAACGCGACCTGCGTCCCGAACGCGGACGCGACGACGCGGTCCCGCATCGCGGAATCGGACCCGTACGGGCTCTCGTCCCCGGGCCGCGGCCCCCTCCGGATCTCCTTCTTCCAGGACTCCCGCCGCGGCGCGGGCTCGACGGGTCCTCCCCAGGCCATCTCACCCCTCCAGCTCCCGCCGGATCGCGGAGAGGCACTCGACCGCGCGGTCCCGCTGCGGGGGCCCGATCTCGTGGGTGCTGTAGCGGGCCTCCTCGAACAGGTTCGTGAGGTCGTCCACGCTCCCCTGGGAGAGGCCGAGCTCCGCGAGGGCGAGCCCCTCGATCTCCCGCGCCGTGAGGGCCTCCTGCCCGGCGACCCCGCGGGCGGCGATGAGGTAGCACATCCGCTGGTAGCACGCCATCACCGCGGTGCGGAAGTCCGTCCCCGCCTCGAGGTCGAGCAGGGTCCGGCGGACGGCGCTCGCCGCCTCGAGACGCCGGCGCTCCCGCGTGGGCTCCCCTCCCTGAACGATGTCGATGAGGACGGGGAGGATGCGGGAGGACAGCGCGAAAACGTACACCGCGATCACGACGATCGAGAAGATCACGACCGCAATCGGGAACGCGGTGCTCACGGGGATCGGGCTGGAGGTCGAGGTGCCGTTGGATCCCGTCGAACCCGTCGACCCTCCCGGGAGGGCGAGGGACTGCAGCGCCGAGACGACCGCCGGCCAGAAGATCACAAGCCCTCCGATGACGCCAACCCCGAACCCGTACCCAAGGAGGTCCAAAACGGACACGGTCTTCTGCTTCGTCAGGCGAGCGTAGATCGCGGCGATGATCCCGAGGATGAAGATCGTGGCGATCAGGGCCCGCCAGACGAGCTGAAACTGCTCCCCCGTCGGCCCGAACGGCGCGGCGCCGGGATCGCCCCCGGGAGTCGGGAACGCGGGCGGCAGCGCCTCCTCCCCCCGGTCCAGGTTCGCGATCGCGAACGCGAGGGAGCCGAGGAGGACGACGGAGGCGAACAGGAGAACGGGCGGGAGCCACACGGCCCTCCCCCGAACCGCGAAGGCCATCCCCGCAACGAAGGCGGGGAAGCTAATTAAGGGCTTTCCCCGGAGGACGACTCAGAGGTCCTGCAGGGACGCGAAGACCTTCGCGCGCCGCTCGTCGCCGCGGACCTTGAAGAGCAGCGCGACGCCGACGAACCAGAGCGCGACCGACGCGAGCCCGAAGCCCGCGAGGAAAATCGGCGGGAGCGGAGACGCGTACGGGCCCATCGCGACGGGCTGGGAACCAGATGTCATCGGCTCCCCTACCCCGGGTGCCGCGAGGAGGCCGGACGTGAACCCGCTCGCGAGGGCGAGAACCCCCGCTGCGCCGAGGAAGATCGAGAGGCACAAGGAGAGCACGATCGTGACCCGCTCCGGATGGAGGATCTTCTTCCCCCGGCCCGTGAGCTCGTAGTAGATCCACTTCCGGCCCTCGTCGATCCGCTTCACGAGCTCCGCGGCCTGGAGCTTCTCGAGGTGCTCGAGGAGGGTCGGCTTCGAGAGCTGCAGGACGTTCGCGAGGTCCGTCACCGTCATCCGCCGCTCGTCGAGCTTCTTCAGGACCTCCACGCGGACCTCGGACGCCAGCGCGCGGAAGCTCGCCTGGTCCAGGGTGACCCGGGGACCCTCGAGCGGCGGCGGGGCTCCAATCATCCCGGCAATGATACGGCTCGGGCTATTAAATGAGTCACCGGAGATTAGTTTGGGCCCTAACCGTCTCCCCCGCCGCAGAGCCCCTCCCCGCCGACGTCCCGCCCGCGCAAATAGCTTTATCCTCGTGGGCGTTACTTCTCCCTCGTGGGAGGGGTGGATTTGCGGACAGCCCACTTGGTCGGTGCGGTGATTCTTCTCTCGGTGATGGCGACGACCTTCGGGTCCGCCGTCGCGGAGGGACCAGGACCCGGGCCGTCCCCCCTGACGGGGTACATCCAGGACCCGATCCAGGAGATCGCGAGCGACCCCGACACAGACGGGCGGATCGATGCCATCGTCCTAACCGTTGCCGTCCAGGCGAACGTGAGCGGTAATTGGTACTTCTATGGGTCCCTCACGACCGGGAATGGCTCCGGGGCCGGCAACCAGTCCGTCATGGACCTCCCGGTCGGCGTAACCAGCATTTCTCTGGAGTTTCCCGGATGGGCGATCCGCCGAGGGCAGACCGACGGGCCGTATGCCGTGGTCCTGAGCCTATACCACTTTTCCACGAGCTACTTCTGGACGCGGAACTATTCGACCGCCCCGTACGCCTGGCGGTCCTTCGAGTACAAGGCGGAATTTGTCAACGGGTTCTCTGCACAAGGGATCGACGCGGACGGTGACGGCTGGTTCAACTACCTGGAGGTGAGCGGGACCCTGGACGTCGCCGAGGCGGGCCGATATCGCGTCGAGGGGGCTCTGCGGGACTCGACCGGGATGACGTGGATCGCCGGCGCGAGGAACGTCACACAATGGCCCGTGGGGACCGGGCAGTTCCGGATGTGGTTCGATGGGAATGCGATTCGTCAACGCGCGATTGACGGCCCCTACAACGTGAGTCTGGAACTCATGGACCCGGGCCAGTACTGGACTCTGCAGCAGAAGACCTTCATCACCCAATCCTTCACGGCTACGCAGTTTGCCCACACACCGATCATCCTCGCGGGTGCACCGACGGATGCCGCCGTGGACCTCGACGCGAACGGAAAACCCGACGTCTTGCGCGTCACGGTTCCCGTCGACATCGTGATTCCGGGCGTGTACCTCATCTCCGCGATCATCTACATCACCCCTTACGTTTCCTTCGCCGTGTCAAACGAGATGACCGTCCCGGTGGGACCGGGAAATCTGGTTGTGGACTTCAGCGGATTCGACATTACCAGCACGTACGTCGACGGTCCCTATTCCGTCAACCTCTGGGTGTACGAAAACAAGAGCTCTTTCGGGTTCTCGACCTCGCTCACGACAGGCGCGTACCTCTGGGACATGTGGGACAATCCGTACGGGAGCCTCGTTGATTCCGTCACCCTCTTTCCCCGGGACACCGACGGAGATGGGATGTACAACGAGATCGAGGTGCGGGGGGAAGTCGATGCGAAGGTCGCGGCACGCTTCTTCGCCCGATTCATCCTCCACGCTGGCGGTGAGTATGTGGAAGGGACCGAAACGGTCTCCGGCGGCCCGGGCCGGGTCCCCTTGAGTCACACGTTCCCCGGGTGGAAGGTCGCCGCGATCGGTGCGAACGGCACGTACGAGTTCTACATCGCCTTGTTCAGCGCCGACGTCGACGGGTATCTGGGGGGAGCGAGCGCGAACCGGACGTTCACGTGGGACCAGTTCGAGCCCGCCCTTCGCCTCGTCCCGCCCCCGAGCTTCACCCCCGTGGATACGGATTCGGACGGCATGTACAATTTCCTTGTCGTCTCGTTCCCAATCGTCGTCGAGTTCGCGGCGGTGTACTCGTTCTGGCTATCGGCCTACGATCCCGGCTTCACCCACTCCACCGGGGGGACCACAAGCCGACCTTTCGAGGAGGGACCCGTGAGCGTCGTGTTCCGTCTCAGTGGGTACGACCTTCGTCTGTTCACAGGAGATGCGACCCTCCGTCTCACCGTCGGGATGGCCGAAGGATTTGGGACGACAACGGTCCTCGAATGGTCCGGGGTGTACGCGATCCCGGACCCGGCCGCCTTCGAGAACCCCGTGCTGACGACCGTCACGTTCAATCTTGTCGCGGCCGAGCCCCTACTGTGTTGCAGCTCCATGCGGCTCGCGAATTTTGAGAACGCGTACTACCCCTATGCGTCAGGTAGTGCGTCGACGATAACGGTAGCCCTACCCGACGACGACGTCACGTTCATCGTATATGGAACTGGGGCCACGGCGCCCTACCGCTTGTATCTAGGATCTGGAACCCTCCAGACCCCCCTTCCGAGCTCAGTGACCGTGAACCTCGAGCCCGCGACCCTTGAGGAGGGGGCCACGATCCTGTTCCCACGGTGGTCCTCCGCGCTTGGATGGACGAATCGCACGGTGAGTCCCGGGCCGTACCTCCGGTTCGTCGCGGACCTGAACATGGATCCTGATGGTGTGGCCACGGGAGCGGAGATTCTCGCGCTCCTAATAGCGAACTGGGCCAACGCCCCAGCGATGACAATCGACTTGCGCCTCGACGGCGAATCGGTCACGGCCACCGCAGGTCCCGATGATTCGATCGGGGAAGGCCCCGTGACAGCCCCTCAATCTGCTGGGATGTCCCGACCCTGGCAGCTGTCCGTGGCCGCGTCCGCCCGGGCCACCCACCGAATCGCGGTGAACGTGTCCGCACCCTGGGGAGGACTTGCGTATGAGACGATGATCCGCGTGCCGTACGGCTGGACCGTGACGGTCGCGGACGCTCCGCCCGAAATCGACGTGACGATCCTGGGTCCTCGGGACGTGGTCCTGCGACGGGCCCTCTGGGGTCCCGGACCGTCCACGGTGAATCTCACCGCGTCCGTCACTGCGACGCCGTCCGTCATCCAGGGGAGGGCCGTCGACGACCTTGGGGCGCCGATCCAGGGAGCGACCGCGTCTCTCTCCAGAGACGCAACGGAAATCGCCACGGGGACGACGGATGCCGAGGGACGCTTCACCTTCTCCGGACTCCCGGCCGGCACGTACTCCGTTACCGTGCGGGCGGCGGGCTTCACGGAGGCCACGCGCACCGGGAGCCTCGAGGCGGACAGTTTCGTCGATCTCGGAGACATCCCCTTGGTTCGCACGTCGCAACTCGGGTCGATCCGGGGCCGGGTCCTCGATGCCGCGCGGGGAGGGATTTCGGGTGCCCGCGTCGCCTTGCTCGACGGCACGACGGAGCTCGCCACGACGACAACCTCCTCCGACGGAGCCTTCACCCTCGACAGCATTCCTCCGGGGACGTACACGATCCGCGTGACGGCCCCGGGGTTCGTGACCCGCGACGTCTCGGTCTCCGTGTCCATGGGGTCAAACGATGCGGGTGACATCGTCCTTTCCCGAGTCTCGAACGAGCCCGCAGGGCTCGACTGGAGTTTCGCAATCGCGGCCGCCGCCGTCACGGGCATCGCTCTTGCCGCGGTCGGCTGGATCCTCCTTCGCAGACGAAAGGCCAAGAAAGAGTGAGTTCAGGCCGCGTCCTTCTTGCGCCGACGCACCCGCCAGACCAGCAGCGCAAGGACCAGCGTCGCGACGACGGCGATGGGGAACGCCAGAAGTACCGGGGTCGTCTCGAGACCCGACGCGTCCGTCCACACCGCGGTCAACTCCATCGGCCCCTCGACGACGACCGATAGTGTTGGGGAGGAGGACCTCACCGCCCCCGTCCACTCCACGAATCGCATGCGCCGTCCCCCCTCGACAACATCCGTGGGGGAGACGGACACCTCCACCGTCAAGCCGGAGGGATGCCAGCCGTCGCCGGAGACGTTCCCGAACGGTGAACGTGCCGTCACGAGGTGCTCCGTCGTCCAGCGGGCCACCACCGTCTTCGGGCCGTCCATCAAGATCGACGTGGACCCCGCCGTCCCCGAGCCGTCCCCGCCCCAGGAGGCGAAGCCGTGGCGCGTTCCGGGAGCGCCATTCACGGGAGAGACGACAGTAACTCGCGCCATGGCACCCGCCGCATACCAGCAATCGAGGGAGTCGCAGGAGACTCCTCCGTGGTCGCTCACGACGGTCAGGTAGTAGACGGCTTCGAAGTGCGCGACCAACGATGCGGGCAGGTTCGCAGTGATGGAGCGGTTACGCGGACCCCCGTCGTTCCACGACGACCAACGGTAGACGGCCTGGGGCGTCCCCTGGGGAGACGGGACGGCGATCGAATGCGGGGACCCGAGTCGCCACCAATACTCGCGAGGACCTGCGGTCACTGCGCCGTCGATGACGAGGTCAAGGGCGCCCGGGTCCGTGTCGAAGAGGTATTGGATCTCCCGGTGGAACGATGCGACGTACGTCCGCGACGCATCGCAGACGACGTCGTGGAGCTGAGCGCCTCCGTCGGACCAGGAATCGAACACGTAGCGGGACGTCCCTGCGGACTGGGGGGAGGGCGCCCGAATCGCAAGGGAGGTGCCTCCCTCGCAGTGAACGAACCGCGGGGCGGGCGCGGCCGTCCCGTCGACCTCCGTCTCCATGCCCGGCGGACTTGTGTCGATGGAGAGTCGATAGATCGGAGCATCGGGCAGGTCGAGCTTCGCGACGAACGCATCGTGCTCATACCCGGGATAGTCCCTGTCGAACGCCCCGGGGGTCGTCGGGAAGTCGCCGACGTGGACGTAACCGGTGACGTACGCACGGCCCTCTCCGTCGACGGCAATGCCGCCCCCGTAGTCGCTTCCCGTGCTCCCGAGTAGGGTCGAATGAAGCAGGGCTCCGCCCGACGGGTCAATCTTCGCCACGAACACGTCCCACCAGCCAACGATCGTGGAGTTCACGGCGCCCCGGGTCACGGGAAAGTCACCGGACTCCGTGAACCCCGTGACGTAGGCGTTTCCCGCCGCGTCGATCGCAATCGCGGACGCGCCGTCCGAGCTCGCTCCGCCCAGGAACGTAGAATACACGAGGGACCCACCGGCCGGGTCCAACTTCGTGACGAACGCGTCCACGGTGCCGTGGTACGTCGGATCGAACGCGCCTGCGGTCGTCGGAAAATCGGGAGAGGCGGACCGGCCTGCGACATACGCCGACCCCGCCGCGTCGACCGCGATTCCGGAGGGGACGATGTAGAACCACGAATTCCCTTCCTCTTTACTGCCTCCCAGGAACGTGGAGTACTCGAGGGCGGCACCCGATGCGCTGAGCTTCGTGACGAAGACGTCGAGGGCCCCGTGGTTCGTCCGATCGAACGCCCCGGGGGTCGTCGGGTAATCCGGGGAGTACGTGTACCCCACGACAAAGGCGCTCCCGAGGGCGTCAAGGGCGATGCCCACGCCGATGTCTGTGTACGTGCTCCCGAGGAACGTGGAGAACACGAGGGAACTACCGTCCGCGCTCAGCTTCGTGACGAAAACGTCCCACCCGCCATTGAAGGTCCTGTCGAAGGCCCCGGCGGTTGTCGGGAAGTCGCTGGCCTCCGCGAACCCCGTCACCACCGCACGACCCGCGGAATCCACGGCAATCGCATATCCGGAATCCATCTCTCCGAACCCGGCGCCCAGGTACGTGGAGTAGACCAGCGTTCCCGTCGGGGACACCTTCGAGGCGAAGCCGTCCATGCTTCCGCTCGGAGTCGTGTCGAACGCACCCGGCGTCACCGGGAAGGACGGACCGATCGTCATGCCCGTCAGATACCCGTTCCCCCCTGAATCGACCGCGACTCCGAAGCCGATGTCGAGGCCATTCCCTCCGATGAAAGTCGCATACACGAGGCCGCTGCCCGAAGGGTTGAGCTTGACGATGAAGGCGTCCCCGTTCCCCGCATGAGAGGTCCCTGGGAATGGAAAGTCGGAGCTGGACGACTCTCCGACAACGTACGCCGACCCCTGAGCGTCGACCGCGATCGCCCACCCCCGGTCGACCCCCGACCCGCCGACGAACGTACTGTAGATCAAGGGGTCGATGACGAGCGTCCTCGAGGGCTCACGTCCGTGGCAGCGGAAACCCACGGTGGTTGGACCGACGAGCACGAAGGAGCATGGGACGCGGACGTCCCCTTGATACGAGAGCGGCGCGGAGTCCCGGATCTCCCCTGCGGGCGTCGTCACGACGAGGTTCCCGGTCGCGTCGACGTCCACTCCCTTCGAGCCGTCATACCGTGCGCGGATCGCGTTCACGTCCGCCCCGGGAGCGACAACAAAGGAGTACTTGGGGCCGTCCGAAGTAACCCGGAATCGGAGGCTGACTCCCTCGTAGAGCTCCGGATAGACAAGCTCCTCGAACGCGTGCACGCCTTCCCGCCAGCGTTCCAGATCATCACCGAGGTAGAAGTTCGTCCTGAACGGCAGGACACCGACTGCCTCTGGAAGAACGGACCGGGATTCGACAAAGGAGACTCGGACCCACGACCCTTCGCGCGGGACCCGGGCGGGGGCAGACAACCGCCCGGGATCAAACGCGGGTCCCCTACCGCTCCGGAGTCCGACGGTGAAGGAACTCTCTCCGAAACCGATGGACACTCGGTCCGAGATGTACGCGTACCGGACATCGGCGGCGAACTGGCCCGCATTGTCCAGGAAGGCGACCTGCGTCAGCGCGCGAGGCGGTTCCTCAGGACCCCCACCTCCCACGACTCCACGAGCCTCCAACCGGCCCTGGGTCGGGGGCAAGACCTCCGGATTCGTAAGTGGCATCGCTCCCGAGAGGATGACCAGGACGAGTGCGATCGAAAGGAGCGTCCTGATGCCTCCCGCGAATCTCGCAACCCTCCCGACGAAGAGTCCGGAATTCACTTCGGTTCCCCCGACTCTTCGACCTCGTCAGGCGTCCGCGCCCGCCTGCGCCTTCGGCGGACAAGTGCAAGGAGGCCGATGACCAGAGCGCCGACCCCCGCAGCCACCGCAAGGAGCAGGGG
>Ga0184623_10000028_pt1 | contig 48254 bp, 45 predicted proteins | sample PLM1_100_b1_FD_133138 | JGI IMG/M metagenome (GOLD analysis project Ga0184623, IMG submission 133138) | Groundwater sediment microbial communities from an aquifer in East River, Colorado, USA - PLM1_100_b1 | ecosystem: Environmental > Terrestrial > Soil > Riparian zone | place: USA: East River... | reverse complement strand
GGAGCGAGGGCGACGGTACAAGGGATCGCCGAGGCGACCGGGTATTACGCGCGCGCCGTGCGGCGCGGCGTTGAAGAGCTGGCGGCGGCCGGTTTTGTGGAGCCCCGCCCGACTGCCCCGGCTTCGTATCGAGTCGATAACCGCAAGTGGGCAGATCTGCTGGCATTTGACGCGAAAGATCCTCCCGCGTGGCGATCGTGGGCGTCGTTTTACGCGTTCGTGGCTGCTCTCAGCGAGTGGGCGGTGACACTTCCTGATTCGGACTTTGTGTTGGCTTCAGAGGCTCGGGACCTGCTTCTCAAGTACGGTTCCGCGCTCGAGGGCAGTGTGCGGCTGCCCTACATTGAGGGAACCACTGGGGAGGCATTGCTGCCGCTGTTCATGGACGCGTTGAAAGCGTGTAGTGAGTGGGCTGTGGGAGTCGTCTAACTCGCCAACGCAGCAGTCGGGTCAGATCCCGCGCGGATTCCGGCGCGAGCGCCGCGCTAGACGAGTTTGCGCGACATGGCCGCGGCGACGGCGGCCGAGCGGGATTCGACACCCAGTTTCTGGTAGACGCTCCCTAGATGTGCTTTGACGGTTCGCTCGCTGATGCCGAGCGCGGCGGCGATGTCGCTGTTACTCCCACCATTGACCAGCTCCCGCAACACCTCAGCCTCGCGAGCGGATAGAGGGAGCGCATTCGCAGATGCGACCGGGACCGCCCGCGGCGTCGCGAGCGGCCGTTGCAGCAGACCCGCGACGGCGTGTGTGATCAGGCCGGTGGCGGCGAGGATCAGACCGGCCGTCGCGGCGCGATACATGTCCGACGTGACCAGCGACGCGAGAACGAAGAACGCGATCGCCCCGATCGTGATCCGCACCGCCCCCCAGCGTGTGCCGGCCAGCCCGACCAGCTCGATGACGGCGGCCATGAACAACGCCAACGTGAGCGGGTGCGCCATCCCCGAAACCGCGATCGCAAACAGCACGCACGCCTGAAGGACGGCGTACGCCCAAATGTCCCACCGGTCCCGGATCCGGTCGCCGAAGCGATAGAGGGCGGCGTGCAGCCCGAGGAGCGCGAGCCACGCGAGCATCAATCCGGGCGCCGCTTTTCGGTCCGGTACCGGCATCGACAGCGCGGACAGCGTGTTCAGCACAGCGATCGTGCCGACGACGGCGGCGAGCACGTGCCCGAGTTGTATCCGCTTCATGTCAGGGCCCAGGGTACTAGGTCGTTCGTACAATGCGGCGGCATGGGGCTCCTGCGATCATCCGGCATTTACCCTCGCCCGGACGGAGATCATGGAAAAGGCAACGCTCATCAGAGCCGCAAAGACCATAGGCATGTGGATCCCTGCCATCCTGCTCATTCTGGTGTTTGCTCGCCAGGGCTGGGCGAAGTTCGACGACGCGAGCGGCTGGGCCAGAGCATTTCGGCACTGGGGGTATCCGGACTGGTTTCGCGTAACCATCGGGGTCATCGAACTCTCCGCTGTGGTCCTGCTGGCCCTGGGGCGCACGGCGGCTTTCGGCGCGCTCCTCATCATCGTGGTCATGCTCGGCGCCTGGGCGACCCACCTCATCTTCGACAGTGGCCGGCACATGACCAGCGAGGTTGTTCCGCTCGCGCTCGCGTCGATCGTTCTTGTGGTGCGCCGCGGCCAGATCGCTCGGGCGGTGGCTCGACTCCGGGGACGCGGTGATGCGGCGGTTTAGATGCCGAACACCACTCGGTCGAGCGCGTATTTCCCGCCGCCCATGATCGCGAGCGCGAGCGCGACCATCATGAGCACGAATTCGAACTCCCACCCGGGTGCGTTCTCTTCCTTGAACTTGCGGTGGACTTTGCTGGTGAGGAACTGAATCGCGCCGAGCATCACGATGACGAGGCCGAGGGCGGCGAGCTGCGTGAGGAAGCCGAAGATCAGGCCGAGGGCTCCCGCGGGCTCGGCGATCGAGAGGATGCGGAGGTTGCGCAGCATGCTGGCGGGCATGCGGTCCGATGGCTGGGCACTCCAGAGGCCGCGCTTGGGCAGGCCGTGCAGCAAGAAGATGGTGCCGAGCGTGAGACGGAGCAGGAGGAGCGCGACGTCACTGTACTGATGGAGCGAGGCGAAGAAGCCCATGGCCTTCTCCCAGAGGGATGGCGGGGGAATATACGCTCATTGTCAGCACGCGCTCTCCTCGATCCAGCTCGAGTGTCCCCCGATCCACCTAACGCGGAGTTCGATCAATCGCGCGCGGACGGCGATCGGCTGCGGCGCATCCCGTATCGAACGTGCGAGCGTTCCGATCGATCTTGCGTCGACCTCAATCGCACTCGCGCCGACTCCGACCGACCGAAGGCGGAGCCCGACCGAGCTGCAATGTGCGCCGGCCGAACGTAAGAGCGTTCCGAGGGAACTTTCGTGGAACCCGATCGACCGCTCGGGCGTCTCGAGCGGTCGTCGGCGAATCCCGGCCGATCGCGAGCAACCCTTGATCGAACTGCAGCGCCCTCCGATCGGCTGTGCGCGGACTCCGTGTCGAAATGCGTGGACAGCGATCGTGGCGCAGGGCTGCGGGTTTCAGCGAGCGCGCGTTGCACGTGGCGTCGGAGAGGATGGTCCTCACCCCCTGGCCCCCTCTCCGTTCCGGAGAGGGTGTCCTCACCCCCTGACCCCCTCTCCGTTCCGGAGAGGGGGAACTCAAGGAGGCGTTATGAACGCCCTATTACGCAGGCGGCTGGAGAGGCCCTAGCGGGTGCGCGATTTCCTGCGGGCCCACAAGACGAACGCCGTTGGTGAGGGACTCGGGCTCGCGAAGCTCGAGGAGCTGATCCAGCGCGCGGAGGTACTGGTGGCGCAGCAGCGCGGTGGCGTCGTGGCGAGATGAGGCGGCGGCGAGATGAGGCGGCGGCGAGGTGAAGGGGCGGCGAAGGGGCGGCGAAGGGGCGGCGAGATGAGCGGGATGCTGGAGAAGGCGACTGTCGAAGGAAGTAAGATCAGCGGCGCCGCGCCTTGCGCAGCGCGTCCTCGACCATGAGCAGCTCGCCCAGGTTGGCCTTCGTGAGCAGTCCCACGAGGTGACCGTTGGAGAGGACCGGGAGCATCTGGCGCTGTTGCAGCCGGGCCAGCACACCGTCGAGCATGTCGCGCGGGTCGGCGGTCTCGAAGTCGCGCTGCATCACGTCGCCCACGCGCGCCTCCACGCCGCGTTCGGCGAGCGCCTTGAGGAGATCGGCGCGGGTCAGCACGCCCGCAAGCCGACCTCCATCGACGACCGGGAAATCTTCCTGGAAGCCGACCAGGACGTGCTGCACCGCGCGGCTCAGCGGATCGCCGGGCGCGAGGCTGCGAAAGTCGGTGATCATGGCGCGCTGCACGGGGACGCGCTCGACGGCCGCGCGCAGCTGCACCGTCGCGGCTTCGCCCGCCGCGCCGATCCACACGAACAGCGCGATCAGCACGAGGAATGGGTTCGCGAACAGGCCGACGAAGCCGAACAGGACCGCCATCGCCTGGCCCACCGTGGCCGCGGCGCGCGTCGCCCGCACGTAGTCCATCCGCATCGCGAGGAGCGCGCGCAGCACTCGGCCGCCGTCCATCGGAAACGCCGGGAGCAGGTTGAACACCACGAGCGAGACGTTGATCCACAGCATCCGGCTCAGGAAGCTCCCGTCCGCGCGGGCCATGTCGCTGACGGGTGGGACACCGCCGCCCAGTTGCAGCAGCAGGAAACAGATCGCGGCGAGCACGACGTTGACGGCGGGTCCCGCCAGGGCGACGAGCAGCTCCTGACGCGGGTCGTCGGGCATGCGCTCCAGGCGGGCGACGCCGCCGATCGGGAGCAGGGTGATGTCGCGGGTCGGGATGCCGAAGCGGCGCGCGGTAAGCGCATGTCCCAGCTCGTGCAGCACGACGATGGCGAACAGGCAGAGGATGAACGCTACGCCGATCAGCGCGTCGGCGATGCTGCGTCGCGCGGCGTAGTAGTTGATGGCCACCCAGCCGAGGAGCAGCACGAACGTGACGTGCATGTAGAGGTCGATGCCGGCGAGCCGGCCGATGCGCCATGACCACTTCATGCTCGCAACGTACCATCCCCAGTGTCGTTCGGAAGCCCTCTAACTTTCGAGCTTAGCCCGACTACTGGAGGAGCTTTACTACTCCGATCGTGCATGGGCCTCGACCGATCGCGAGCGGGGTTTTCGACCGACCTACAGCGCATCCCGAGAGAACGTGAGGGCATGCCGTGTCGAAATGCGAGGACAACGATCGGCGCACAGTGGCTCGCATTTCGGCGAGCGCGCGTTGCGCGGGGCGGAGGATGTCCTACGCGGGGGACACGAGCGAGCGCGTGTGAGCACGAGTTCGTGTGGTCCGATTTATCCAACGTACCTGGGGCATCGGAGAGGGTGGTCCTCACCCCCTGTCCCCCTCTCCGTTCCGGAGAGGGGGAACGCAAGGAGGCGTTGTGAACGCCCTATTACGCAGGCGGCTGGAGAGGCCCTAGCGGGTGCGCGATTTTCTGCGGGCCCACAAGACGGACGCCGTTGGTGAGGGACTCGGGCTCGCGAAGCTCGAGGAGCTGATCCAGCGCGCGGAGGTACTGGTGGCGCAGCAGCGAGGTGGCGTGGTGGCGAGATGAGGCGGCGGCGAGGTGAAGCGGCGGCGAAGGGGCGGGGAGATGAGAGGGATGCTGGAGAAGGCGACCGCGCAGAAGGAGCTGTTCGTGAGCCGCGGCATGTCCCCGACGCTGCTCGATGCTCTCGCGGGCGCGTTGGGCGAGTTCGAGAAGACCCTGGAGGCTTCGCGCGAAGGCCGGCGCAATCATGTGGGTGCCAGCGCCGATCTCAAGGCCGTGGCGGCCGAGATCAAAGAGCAGGTACGCGTGCTCGATGGGCTCGTGCGGTTCCGGTTTGGGGAGAACGCGGAGCTGATGGGGGCGTGGGCCAGTGCCCGCAACGTGCTTGGGCCATTCAAGGCCAAGGGCGAGCCGGAGGCGGGCGGTGGTGAGACTCCGAAGGCGGCGTGATGCCTCCTAGGCGGCGAGGCGCGGTGGGTGGATGATCACCTGCCGCGCCTTTGTTGCTAAGCCCGCACGACTCGGTCGTTTATCACCGCAGATCCGGCAATTCTACGCAGTTTGAGTGTATCCAAGTATTGACTAACACTATGGGAACCAAGACATTCGGATGGATGCCCCTCCGCTTTCGCGAGGACAGGGCTACTCAGGCCGCTGCGCGTTTGTTGCGGCTTCGCGGTGGCACAATGTCCTACCTCAAACTGATGAAGCTCCTCTATTTCGCAGACCGGCAGGCCCTGCGAGAGCTTGGTCGTCCTGTCAGTTATGACATGTTTGTCTCGATGCCACAGGGCCCCGTTCTAAGCCGCACTCTGGATTTGATGACTTCGGAGCCGGAGCCAGGCGCCGACAAGCGTACGTACTGGCACACCCTTATTTCAGAGCCCCGAAAATGGGAGGTGAGTCTCCTCAGGGACGACGTTCCAAACGATCAGCTCTCGCCTGCAGAAGAGGCCATTTTGGATAGCGTTTTTGAGAGATACGGCCATCTATCGCGGTGGGAGCTCCGCGACCTGTCCCATTCACTGCCGGAGTGGAGAGATCCTCAGGGGTCATGCGTGCCCATTCGCATTCGAGACATTCTTGTGCATCAGGGCATGAGTGAGGATGATGCTTTGTCGGTGGAGGAAGCACTGACGGCCGAAACATGCGCTGACCACATCGCCGGCTAACCGCTTTCTCCGGGATGGAGTTCTTCCACGCTGGGACTGCGGTCGTTTTGACCGGCCATCCCGTCCCCCAACCCCACCTATGGTTGATCCTCACAGATCCGGATCCTGAAACAGATCAGGTTGTCGCAGTGATGGTGGTCTCTCGCCGTCCCCATACAGATAAGACGCTTACTCTGGTGCCGGGCGATCATCCATTTATCGCGCATGAATCGTCTGTTGATTACGGAGGCGTCAAACGCCTACAGACAGCGCGCCTAAAGGCAGCATTGAAAGGCGGGCGCTGTGAGCTGAAGGAAGACATGAATGAAGGTCTGTTGCAAAGGGTGCGAGCCGGCTTGTTTGCCTCGCCACGAACGCCTCACCACATGATTGACTACTGCAAAACGCGCGTTTTCCGGAAGACAAGTAGCGAGGGATGTTGGGGCCCGCTGGAGCCTAGGCCTGGGCGGCGAGGCGCGGTGGGTGGTTACCTGCCGCGCCTTGTTGTTTCTGACGCGCGCATCCCTTCGCTGCGCTCAGGGCAGGCCGTGTTGAGGAATCGTTCAGCAGCTCTGGGGTCGCGAAATATCAGGACATCGGCAGTCGACGCGTGCTGCGCAATCGCCTGGAGTAGGAGCGGCAGATATTTGCGGCGGTATGCGAGTAGCCAACGCCAGAAGTCCGCGCTCACGAGAGCGCTTGATTGCTTGGCAGGCGCAGCGACGAGCGAGAAGTCCAAGAGAATGACCGTATCCGCCCTGCGAAGCCGAACCTGCACAGCGTCGTGAGGACCCAAGTCGCCATCCATGATCCATTGTTGTTGACTGGCAAGCCGTTCCTGAACAGCAGACCATGACTCCCGAGGTGTTGGAAGCAAGCCTGGCTGCCAAAAGAGTTTGTCCAGCTCCATCACAGGGAGTTTGGTGATTGCACCCAAACGTGTCGCGCGAGCGTCGATTTCCCCGATGCTCCACGACCGAGGATAACCACACGTTGCATGCTTCAAGGATGTACCGGTGCGATTGGCGATTCAACCATCGAAGATTACCGAGTCGATGAGGCTCGCGAGCAAGCGGGTCCGCGCTTCCATCGCGGTAGTTCCACCACCGCGCCGTTCGGGTTGACGGAGGTAAACTCCGTCCGGCATAACTAGATCGCTTTCTTGAGCTGGTGAAGGGAGGCAACGACCTCGTGCTGCGCTTACAAACGGCACGGAAACTGAGAGCGAGGAGGTCTCTCCGCGCCCGGAACCGCCTGTACAAAGTCGCGGTTCGGCGGGCGAACTCAGCTAGCCCCAAGGGATTACAACGACGCCCCCTTCTTGACATGGGGGCGGAAAGTATCTAGAATGGTCGTACTCATCCCCGAAGCAGGTGCAAGCCTGTTAGGGTCCCTCCGGGTTACGATCCGGGGGGTTTTTACTTATGGGAGCTGCGATGGCTAACCGCGTCTGCTTCCTCGTCGATGGGTTCAACGTCTATCACTCAATCATCGAAGCGTTAAAGGCTCATCCAGCGGATTCGATGAAATGGCTCGATTTCCAGGCTTTCTGCACCTCCTTTCTGCCGCTGATCAGCAACGATGCAACATTGGAGAAGGTCTTCTACTTCTCCGCCTCCGCGGATTTCCGACCGGACAAAGCGGCGCGACACGCAGTGCTTGTGGGCTCTTCGTGCGACTGGGGTGGAGGTACAGCTTGGTCGATTCAAGGAGAAGGATGTTTGGTGTCCCACCTGTAAGACAAGCTTCAAGCGCCATGAGGAAAAGGAGACTGACGTTGCGGTAGCCGTGAAGCTCTTGGAGCTCTTTGCTCTGAATGCGTGCGACACTGTTGTTCTTGTCACCGGCGATACAGATCTAGCCCCGGCGATTCGTATAGCGAAGACGCTCTACCCTCAAAAAAGAATCTGGGTCGTATTCCCGTATGGGCGGTATAACACGGAGCTCAAGGTGCTCGCGCACGGGACGATCAAGGTCAAGGCAAAGAGGTACACAGCGAATCAGTTGCCCAACCCCTTCAAGACCGCCATGGGACGTTGATTTGGAAGCCAACTGGCTGGTAGGGCAGGTTAACAACGCCGCTGGGGGATGTTGGAGAAGGCGGCCGCGCAGAAGGAGCTGTTCGTGAGCCGCGGCATGTCCCCGGGGCTGCTCGATGCCCTCGCGGGCGCGTTGGGCGAGTTCGAGAAGACGCTGGAGGCTTCGCGCGAAGGCCGGCGCAATCACCCTTCGCTGCGCTCAGGGCAGGTCGTGGGTGCAAGCGCCGATCTCAAGGCCGTGGCGGCCGAGATCAAAGAGCAGGTACGCGTGCTCGATGGGCTCGTGCGGTTCCGGTTTGGGGAGAACGCGGAGCTGATGGGGGCGTGGGCCAGCGCCCGGAATGTGCTTGGGCCATTCAAGGCCAAGCGCGAGCCGGAGGCGGGCGGTGGTGAGACGCCGAAGGCGGCGTGATATGGATGCCCCGATCTCCTAACCTACGGCTCCGCGTTGCGGGGCCGTAGTTTTTTGTGCGAAGCGACTTCAAGCCTTTTCGTCACCTGACCTGCTTGCGACCCAGGGTATCCAATCGGACTGCGAGGCGTGCAGTCGAAAGAGGGCGAATTTACTCATCGTTGCTGGCTTGGCGTGAGGCGCGAGATTCTGAACAAGGCTCGTTAGTCGTGTATGCAAAACACGGTCGGGTGATTCGATTTCTGCTTCGTGGTATAGAACGCCTTTTGGTAATCGCACGGTGTCTAGCTCGAGCGTCCCGACGCCGTCGAATATCAAACGATCTCTCTTGTTCCGCATCCACCCGACTCGAGCAAGTGTGGTCATTCCCATTCTGAGCAATGGCTCGGCGAATGCCGGCAGCAGGTCCTCGCTCACATTAAGGAAACGCTTTCCGGACGGCCATAGGGTCAGCTGTGTCTCCACGAGCTCAAGCTCTCGCATGCGGCGCGGCCCCTCTACCTTGCTCCTCAGTGGAAGCTTCAGCGTGATGATAGGAGCGCCTCGACTCTCGAGTCGCACTCGAAATGTCGCTCCTTCATTTGCCAGTCTCCATTCCCAGTCATAATAGATGTTCAACTGATCGACGGATTTGACGAGGCGACCAGCTGTAGAGAGTGCCCTCGCCTCGCCTGAGCTAAGCTGGAGTTTAGTTTCCTGCTCGACCGTTCTACTGGGCTCGAGGGACTTCGTCATGGAGTGGTTTTGCTAGCCTCTCGACCCTAAGGAGTGACGGCGAAAGGGAGGTGTGCTTGGAAATCAGGTGCTCGCGAATTAGTCGTGGCCTCACTCAGGGTTTCGCACTCATCTACACGCTTCCATAGCTGACGGTTCGCCACCTCCTCTGCAAGGGAATTGATGGGTGCCTTACCTACAAAAGGGCCGGCTGCCTTCCCTCTTAGGATCCGCAAGAATTGGTCATCGTCCAAGTCTTTGTACCAATCAGCGATCGCAGAAACCGTGGTCCCAGACACCACAAAGACTCCAGCTTGTTTAGCAAGTTTCGATATTTCGTCCAGCATCAACTGGATTGCGACATTGGTCTTGTGATAAAAGACTTGCAGGTACAACTGGAATCTTGCCTGCACCAAGTTTTCAACCGATCTGAGGCCACTTCGCTTTAGACCCAAACGTAATAACTCGTCTGAGGCAGAGTCACTCTCCTTATAGCAGAGGAGTGTCTTAAAGACGCGATTGCGATCAAAGAGTCCGTATGTCACACCTATCGTTCTACTGTCCCGCTCCATGTAGTCCATGTGGTCCGCGTCTGCCGGAGCCGAAGCAATTAGGTCGTGCACTAGGGGCACCAGCTTCCGCATTCTACCATCAATGAGATCACCATAGGCGCCAGGACCAAGAATGGCGGCTGCAACGGCTATAGCTGTCTCAGGGTCGCCGATCTCGGCCCAGGCGTGAGCGAAAAACAGACAAGACATGATTTCGTGCTTAACAGGCGAGTCTACATCCTTTGCCTTCCAACTGATGATCGTATTCTTGAGAGGGGACAACGCGGTGACTGTCACGTCTTCCATCAGTGCGCGAAGGGTTGCATTAGAGAGAGCAAACTTGTCAAAGGTATGTGATAAGGGGCCGTGTCCGAGGTCATGAGCGAGTGCCGCCAAACGTGTTATCCGATAGAGATACGCTGAATCTTCATCGCCGAGCTCAGACAAGTCGATTGCTTGACCCTTTTGCGCTTCAGCCAGGGGGAGCACGGCACCCTTCACCGCCGATACTCGAGAATTCGACACAAGACTGCGGAGCATCCCATCGGCTACGAACAATACACCTAGACTGTGGGCGAATCGCGTGTGTCTAGCACCAGGGAATACAAACGAGAGTAGTCCATTTTGTTTTATCCTCCCGAGCCTTTGAAACAAGGGATGCTCAATCAGAGCGAATTCTTCGTTTGTAAATCGAATGAGACCATGGATCGGGTCTAGGATTGAGCGAGGCCGATCTAGTTGCGTGTGTTGTTTCATAGAAGCCGCGTGTTCGGGGAGGTGAGCACATTATTGAAGACTGTACACGCCTGTTAGACATCTATTCCCGCTTGACCCGACCCGCAAGCACGTAGTCGCTTCTCCGGCTCCCACCCTGGAGAGCCGCGCCATGACCCCCGATCAGAAGGCCGCCTTCGCCCGCACTTTCCCCGTCCACGTCGGTGTCGATACCGGCAAGCGCTTCCACGTCCTGGTGGCCCGCGGACCGGATGGCCTGCGTCGTAAACCGCTGAAGGTGCTGGTAAGTCGCGAGGGGTTTGAGCGCGCTGATGCCGAGCTCCAGGCGCTGTTCCCGGGCATCGCCCGCGCCCAGATGCTCGTCGGCCTCGAGTTCGCCGGGCATCACGGCTTCACGTTTGCCCACTTCCTCGCGACCCGCGGCTACCCGATCGTGAATGTGCTGCCGGCGCACACCAAGCACACCAAGGAGCTGGAGGACAACAGCCCGCTCAAGACCGACGCCAAAGACGCCGGCGTGATCTGCAAGCTCGTGGGCGATGGGACGTTCGTCCGGTTTCCGTTCCTCGAGTCGCCGTATGCCGAGTTGCGTGTCATGGTGAGTTATCGGCACCGCCTGACCGTCGAAGCCACGCGGTTCAAGAATCGGCTCCAAGGCCTGCTCGATCTCGCCTGGCCCGAGTTCGTGGCGCAGTTCTCGACGCTCGCCAAACGGACCCCGATCGCCCTGCTCGAGCGCTGGCCGCTGCCGCAGGATTTTCTGGGCGCGCATAAGACCACGGTCCGAGCGTATGCGCGGAAAATTTCCAAGGGCAAGGTCGTGGGTGAGCGCTTTGATCGGTTGTACGCGAGTGCCGACCAGACGATCGCGCTCCCACAAGCCACTGCCGAGCGACGCCTGGAGATCCAGGCGATCCTCGCCCGCTGGCGGCTCGTGCGGACGCAGATGGCCGACGTCGAGGCGAGCATTCTGGCCCTGATAGAAAAGCTCCCCGCCGCCCAGGCTCTGCTGACGATCCCAGAAGTGAGCGCCGTCTGCGCGGCGACGGTGCTCGCCGAGCTCGGCACGCCCGGCGACTACGCGCACCCCCGCCAGGTGCTCAAACTGGCCGGCATGAATCTCGTGGAGAAATCGAGTGGGTCGACCCAGGGTCGCCGGCGGCAGTCCAAGCGCGGCCGCCCGATGCTGCGGCGCCAGCTCTTCCTGCTCGCGGGCCGCTGGTGCCAGCGTCGTGGTTTGTATCGGGGCTATTACGAAGCACTGCTGGCCCGCAATGGCGGGCTCAAGACCAAGGCCGTCTGCGCGATCGCCCGTAAGCTCGTGCCGCTCTTGCTTGCCGTCCTGCAGCGCGAGCAGCCGTTCGATCGCGAGCGCTGGGAGGCGGCCCGGCATCGGCCGGTGCTCGCGCACTGATTCGAGAGCCGCGCGTGGTGCCGAGCTGGGTGCCCGGATCTAGACTCGAGACGCTCCAAGGCGATCTCCACGTACTGACGGCTGGCCCGCTCGGCACGGACGAGAAGCGCCCATGAAGATGGGTGGGGCCACAGAGCTCCGACGATCTGTGAGGGTGGCGCGACGTCCCGCAGCACGCGGTTAGTAGCGGCGCTCTTTGACAATCGCTGTTTACGATGTGAGCTTCGGGGGAGCCGTGGTGGGGTGACCTCCGCTTCCCCGCGTGGCGGAGTTTTGGCTCACGCCGAATGAGTGGGGACGACCGACGCAAGTTGGCCGCCGGGCACTGCCCGTCTGAGGCACCCCACTACTCTCGCTACCTGGCGTCAGGCTCGGGGACCCGGTTGCGCCGAAAGGACCGCTTCACAGTCGGCCCCAGTTAGTCTCGTCGAGCCCAAGCCCGAAACGCCCTGTGCTTCACGAGGGCCATGGTTAAGGTTGGCTGGGCTGGATCGAGATGAGGTTCGGAAGATCCGCTGAGTCCGAGCGCTTGAGTTTAGACTCAGCCGACGCCAGCGAGCGGCCAAGGCCCGATAACCCCGAAGCGCCCGAGCACCTCAAGCTAGACCAGCGCCTGGCCGCTCTGCGCTCGATCGTACGGCCCCTGAATCACGCTTCGAGATCCGTCGCTCCCGAAGTAGCATGCCGAGGCAAAGCAGGGCGAGGATTGCAAACACTGCCAATCGCAGGCTCGATTCGGGAAACTGGGGAAGGATCCGTGCTACGCCGCCGCTGAAGACAGCGAGAGCACACGCCAAAGCTACCAGAGAAGCTCCCGCCATGGCACGCGCACTTGCTGCACGCGCGAGCACCAATCCAAGAAGCGCTGCGATCTCGAAGGCTCCAAGAGTAAAGACGAGCGGCGTTACGCCCCCGGACGCGATCAGAAACGGAATACGAGCTCTATAATCGCTGGTCGGAGCCGCGACCGTGTACAGAAATGCCAGTAGAACAGCGGTGGCGGCTCCCCCAGCGCGGATCCCTCTTTGAAACTCCGGTCTGTCAACCACGCGATCTCCTCACGGCTTGAAGAGAGAGAAACCGCGGATAATCATTCGTTGATCGAGTGGATCCTCGCCACCGGCGAAGAATCCCTGGAATGCGGCACCGCTCAAAGATTTTTGGAGTGAGTAGCCACGTCGAGCCATGTAATTTCCCCAGGCCATGTTGCCAACAGCGTGCTTGTGAGCAAGTGTACCAGAGCCGATCGACCACAATGATCTGTCGGGGAGGTGCTTTTTGAAGTCCAATTTCCCGCGAGGCATTGAGGCGTTAGCGATCTCGCCAATATTACTAAAGACCTGTGCATTCGCGGCCAGCGACTGCGCGGTTGCATTCGTCTCGGAGATGTTCGCGTGAATCTCGTACGGTGTCGCCCCGGCTGTAAGCGCCGCGTCGAGGCGATACGTCTCTCCTTTGAACTCCAGGAAATGTCTATCGGGTTTGTCGTTCTCAACGCGCCTCGTCTCTCCCCCGTACTCATTGTAGTAAATGTCGTCAACAGCAAACAGACCGAAAGGATCCGAGAACGTGAGGGCGTTTTTGCGGCATCTAGGGGTGTTTTTGCGGCAGAGAAGGAGGCCCGATGGTGCTCCCCGTCTTTCGGACCAACGGGAATGAGACATATGCTACAGGGTGCCCGAGAGGGGACGTCCGATGCGGGTCAGCCGATTTCACGAGGAGCAGATCGTCCGCCTGCTGCGCGAGCAGGAGCTGAGTGGGCAGACGGTCGCGAGTTTCATCCGGCGTAATGGGATTTCCCGCCACACCTTCTATCGGTGGCGCAAGAAGTACGGCGGTCTCACCGAGACCGAGGCCATCCGGCTCAAGCGCCTAGAGCGCGAGAATGCCCGCTTGAAGGGGCTGCTCGCCGATCGGGAGCTCGAGCTCGAGGTGCTGAAAGAGATCAACGCAAAAAAATGGAGCGCGTAGCGGTCCGGCCTCGTGAGCAGCTGAGCAACTGTCTGTCGACCTACTGGTCTTAGGCAGGTACGTGAATCCTGGGTATCTTTGTCGTGGGCGTCTACCCTGAGGGATGTAATGAAGGAAGTACTGCATCGCGATCAGATTCACTCAGACGTGCGGATCGATCCTCTCGCGGTCGCGCTCCTAGACACACCAGCGCTACAGCGGTTAGGGCGCATCTATCAGCTCGGATACGCGCATTACGTGTATCGCGGTGGTACCCACACGAGGTTGAGCCACGTGATGGGTGCCTATCACGTGGCTGGCCTTCTTGTTCAGGCTCTGCGAGAAAACTATGAAAGCGCGCAGAAGCCACCCGTTGGTGCGCTCGAACCAGCGGCGTTCCTCCCACTGCCAAGCTCAAAAGCGATTGGAATGGAAGTCAGGTGGGAGATTCTACTGCATCTCGTAAAGTGGGCAGCGTTGCTCCACGATGTTGGCCACATTCCGGTGGGGCACACACTTGAAGACGAATTCGCGGGCATCTACGAAAAGCATGACGCCCTTGTGTCTCCGAGGCTCCCGTACCTGTGGTTCGAGACAGCACCCGGGCGAGAAGCAGACATTCGAGCGGTGTTCCGACGGACCGAACTCTATCCAGAGGCTTTCAGGATCGCTGAAGTACCTTGGGAGCGAGCGTGGGAGTCCGTGCTCTTGATATGCCTTTACAGAGAAACCGTTGAGCAGACGTTTCGCGACTTACTCACGGCCGCGACGGGCTTTGCTACCACGGTGTTGCGCGCCCTGGACGCTAATCAAGGGAAGCTCTTTTTCCCTTACATGGCGGACATTGTGAGTAACACGATCTGCGCGGACTACCTCGATTACTTGCAAAGAGATCCGACCAATCTCGGCCTCGACGTGCTCAGCTTCAAGCGCGTCATTTCGAGATTCTGGGTCGGCCGTGATCCCTCGTCAGAACTACACATGGCGCTGTCTCTTGTTGATCGTCGCGGCAAGCCTCGGCTGGATACGACTACGGCCGTTGTTGATCTAGTGCGTCAGAGGTTTCGGTTCGCTGAAAGCGTCTATTATCACAAGACGAAGGTTTCTGCATCAGCAATGTTAGCAAAAGTGTTCCATTTGCTGGGAAGGCCCGACGAAATTCCACCTGCCGCGCGGGCGCACCTAACTGCTGACCAGGTTGAAACGGTCGTGGCAGACGTATTTCGCCAGAAACCCGCGGGCCGTTCCGCGGCGATCCAGAAGGTAAAAGACGTGCTGATGCCTTCCGCGCTCCTTGACCCGGAGGTCGGCGACGAAGGCCTTGGGTTCCTACTATTACAACGGGCGTGGTCACAATTCGAAGAAGCCGCTGCCCAGGATCACCGTCCGGACGCCGTGAAGTCGTTGCGAGCAGTTGCGCTCCTGCAAGCAATTGCGCGGCGCAGACTTTATAAGGTGTGCTTCGTACTGAACAAGCAAGTTATTACAGACCTTTCTTCTGGTAGTCACGAGGATGACGAGATTGAACGTCAGATACGGGATCGGGTGCTAACTCTCCGTCCCGACTCGGCAAAACGGGATGAAATTGAATCTGCAATGTCGAGAGAAGCAGGACTACTAACGCGGTCGCCAGCAATTCATGACCCGTTTATTCTTTACATCCCCCCTCGAAAGAGCCAAGCGAAAGGCATCGAAACACGAGCCATTGATCGGGGCGAGTTAGTGACACTTGGAAACCACTCTGTGGTCAGTGCTGAAGTGCGCGAGCTCAACAAGAAGTACAAGGACTTGTGGAAGCTGCTCGTATTCGTCCATCCTGATTTTGAAAAGGATGTGCTTAGGTTGTCCCGTGCAGTAGATGTTGTTGTACAGCGGTTCTTCCCCGACCTGGACATATACAACGAACATGTGATTGCCACGCTCAAGGACGCTGCTTGGTTTGACTATGTACGAGCAGAGTCTCGACCCGCCGGAGAACGTTATGCGGCGATTGCCGGACAAAGCGAACCAAACTGGTCCAACTTCGAGCGAGCACGGCAAACGTCTATCGGCGGGACGACTGACGACGAATACGCTTTTCGGGCGGTTCTTCTCGACTCTTTTGAGGTGCTCGACAAGACGAGAGATCCCGTACCCGAGATAAGTCGTCAGTTCGGTCCACCGGGATCGCTAAAGACCAAAGTTGATCAAGTACTTCAGGAGGCTGGCGTTGAGTCCTTCGCCGGCGCAGGAGAGGATGCCCGCACACGTTTCGCGCTCGAGGGAATTGCGAAACAACTGGTGATGGCTCCGCCTCAACTGCCCCTTTCCTAGGGTTCTTCCGCCCTTCATGAGGCGTCGATCGGTATCTAACTCACACGCAACAGCCCTTGCTCGAGCTGAAGCGCTCAGTGTCCACGAGAGATGGGTGTCGCGGATTCGGGGCATTCCCGTTTCGACCATTGAAGTCGCGGGACTGCTCGGAATCGAAGTGAAACGCGTAAGTGGCGCACCCGAGGTCGGTCGTCTGCTCTATTCGAATGGATGGGCGGGTGGACATTACACCATCATTATCCGGGACGATCTGCCTTCGAACATGGAACGGTTTGTAATGGCTCATGAAATTGGGCACGCCGTGCTGCTTAAACGTCATCCCAACGCCGCAGATCATTGGGATTTGTCACAACGAGAAGCGTTTGCTACTACGTTCGCGCAGCAAGTGTTAGTCCCCCCGGCAATGCGAGACGAATTAATCGACGATTTTCGAGCGCTCGATGATCCGATATCGCTGTTGGATCTTGCAGACCGGTTCGGATTGTGGCCGCACACGTTACTAAGATTTGCAGACCAAGAGAGTCGGTGCATGCGGAATCTTCCTAGGATCTGGGTGCGAGCGAAACACCGTGCGAATCGATATACTGGCCTCGAACCAAAACTTAGGATCGTCACAGCCCATTACGACCGTGAACACTATTTTATCCCTCCCAATCAGAGCCTATCCTCATTCTGTGGCGGTGAGGCTTGGCTTGCTGTCTGTGAGACCGGGAAAACCGTCGCCTTCTGTGGGGAGGTGACAATGACCGAAAGACACTCCGATAGTCACCCTAAGTTCCGTCGCGCAAAGCAACCAGCTCGGCTCTCGGCAACTCGTCTAAGCGCAAGTGTGGTCGATAGACAACCTTCATTCCTCATCCTCACTGACTTGACTAGCGTTTCGCAGTCGCGGCAGTCGGAATAGGCGTGTGGCGTAAGCGCTGTAGTGGTTCTGTTCGGGCTCAGGCGTTGACCAAGCTGCGCATCACTGCTGCAGGGACGGGATGCCCAGTCCGCGACATAGATTTTAGTAAGCTTGCGGAGTCATCGTTGCAGTGAAAGCGTTCAGCAGCTCCCTCCTCGACTCGCGATGTCTGTTCATGTTCAACGGGACCCACAGTTGCCGTCGTTGATCCGAAGGGTCAGAGTTTTCCTTGGTGATTCAGGAACGCCCTTAAGCGGACGCTCTAACGGCGTGGATGCCCGGAATGCTGCGAGCTACGCCATTTTGCGGATACTGATCGAACACCCGGCCAAAAAGGTCTGCCAGCTCTCTCTTAGAGAGTTGGCAATTCACTCCTTCTCGGAGGGCGAGGGCGAACGCGAGGCTTGACCGATCTGCGGGCGAAAACGGGACGGAACTCCTCTTAAGACGCATGAACCAAGAGCGTTCGATGCGCTGAACCTTTGCTGCCGTCCTCTTCACATTCGCAGAGACGCACTCCATGGCTCGATGAGGTAGTCGACAGCAGATCACTGCATCCCATTTTGGAGTCCCCGCGTAGCTGTGGAACCCACTCACACCCTCTGAGCGGACCGGTGAAACGCCAGTAATAGTGAAACGCGCAGCGGCAAGCGCTGAGGCGAGCGCATGCCAGGCTGCTGGTTCGCGATGATGAAATGTGAACGCCAGCAAACCAGTGCGTCTAAGCACCCGCGAGCACTCCTGCATCACCTCCGTGAGACCCTTGAGATAACGGGCATGCTCTGGGACTGTCTTTCGACGGACGAAGAGACTCTTCTGAAGCGCATCAACATTGCTTTTCCCGATGCCGTACTTCTCCAGCACCGGCCTCAGCCACTGAAAATAGAAATCGGACAGCTCGGAGTAGGGGAGATTGTCGTAAAAGGGCGGATCGGTAAGAATTAGATCTACCGAGTGATCACGCAGTGGGCGCAGATCTTGTGAGGATCTGTTGAGGAGGAGCGCGCGTGCCCGTCCTTTCAACCACGGCGGAATTGTCCGAACCACGGGCGTTTCTGCTTTCTCACCGGTATAGATGCGGACAGGTTCGTCCTCCGGGGTATAGGCGTACTCGAACGGCATTCCCGCATACCGCTTTCCTAGCACGAGCTTGTACACACACCGCGTAAAGCTACCACGTCCGTAATATGGGTTACCCCAGACGTTCCCCTCGACGGGTCTCTGAACAACTTGGTATCCGTGAATTCCGAAAAGCGGTGTCGTCTTGTGATAACCGAACGCGTATCCGACCAGCTCATTATTCGCGGCAAGGGAGTCTGAAAACGCCAGGAGGAGGTATTCCCGCGCCTGACTGTCCTTAACACTGTTGATCGCACCGTAAATCTGGGCGAGACAATACAGCTGACGCGCATTGAATAGCTGGGCGTATCGGGAGTATCCATAGCTGATAGGTCGGCGGTCGTATCTTCTCCGACGAAAGATCCGCGCTCTAGGGTACTTCAGTCGTCGACTCTCGGCGTTGAGAAGGCTGGCAGCCTCACGATAGAGGTCGCTGTCGTAGCGAGTCGTCCTCTTTAGCTGGCGGCGGACCTTGCCAGACTTCTCTTCAATCTCGCCTGCGACGGTACATTCGATGGCGAACATGCGTTTGCGAAGAGGTCGATCGGGCTTCACCTGGTGACGAACAGCTTCGCTGTGTTGGCAGTATGGACACGAATAGAGTCCCTGCGAAACCGCGCCCCTTTCGATTTCCGTAATAGCTTGGCACCCGTCGCATTTCCATTGCTTGCGACGCAGCGCAATCCTTTCAATTCTCCCACATTTGCGGCAAAAGACATCTTGCTTGCGACGTTCCTTGTCAAACCCAAGACGGTAGTGTGGATGTCCATCGAAGGCGCGTCGACACATCCGACACGTCAAACGCGTAACCCAAAACGTGTTGACGATTTCCCCGCGCCTTCTGTTCCCGGGGGTGAAAGTCGTATAGAACCGCCGAATGTTTGCCTCGACTGCTTCCTCAACGTGGCGGATCGCCTTCAGTAGTCTCTGTTCTACAAGCGGCTCCAACTGTTTCTTGGTAACGAACCAAGCAACGGGGTCCACATCCACACCGATCACCCGAGCGCCCCGTTTCAGCGCCTCGACCACTGATGTACCACCGCCCATGAACGGGTCAAGCACCACCAGTTTGCTCAAGTTTCTGCGCTGGTAGAACTGAGAAAAGAGCTTCCCGGCTTTTTGGTGATCGGTTTCGTCAGGACCTGAGGGTGTCGTCGCGCCAATAAGGAGAGCTCGAAAAACGGAGCCAAGTCGACGCGCCCACCATTTATGAATCTCGTAGATTGGCTTCTTGGCGTTCCCTTCACGCGTTGCCAAACGATACAGTTCAGGGATCGGCAGCCCAGACTCAAGGAGCGTCACCTCCGGAATCTGAATGGGGCGTCGCGATCGCGGCTTAGGGCCGCTGGCTCTATTGTGCGGGGTCTTGCGGCGCATCTAGCTCTTGGGTTACCTGAGTTCGGCCCGATACTGGATCGGCGTAAGCGAAATACGTCCCGTACGCCCAAGTAAGCTAGCTGGGTTTCTCAGCGTGGTCAGGCTCGGCGTTTTGCCTGTTGGTTGGAAACCCGTCAGGAGGTACAGCCAGTACCTTTCGCGTAGGCGCCTCGCTGTTTGTATCTCGTTCTGTGACCAGACAAAGGCTGGTTCAGGCCGTGAGGTACTTTTTACCTCGATGAGTCTATCAAAATTGAAATCCTCCGATTGCCCGTCAAAACTGGCTATGTCGTAGCCTGCGCAAATATCGATGTGGCTCACCTGCTGTACCGTATCGGCTTCGGCGTGGCAGGAGCGCTCGCGCAACCGGCGCCGCTCATATTCAAGTACCCATTGCTCGGCCGCGAGGCCCTGTTCTCGCTGGCGCCTGAGGGCTTCCTCAAGCTCCTCGGCAGATACGGGGACTCTCGAGCGAAACCGAGACACCTGCGCCAAGTAGACGGGTGCCACCCAGACCAGCCCTCCCTCGTTAACTAAGAGGCCCGTCCCGCAGAGGAAGGAGACGGCTGACTGATGCAGAGGGCCGTCGAGACTGCTAGTCTGCAGGTCGCAGAACAGTGTCTTCCTCCCCACGTCGTGACGAAATGAGGCGAGTATTTCTCCTGTGACCTCCGCATAGGGCTCCCTGAGTAGACAGCGCTCGACTAGGAAGGTCTTCTGAGCTGCGGTCAGCTCGTAGGTCTTTTCGGGATTCAGGCCGATGAACTCTTCACCCAAGGGGGTAATGCGAAGTCTCCCGCGGGTGTCGGAGACAAGCCCGCTCGCAGCTGCTCCCGCGACGGTCATCCGATGATCTGGTAGCCGGCCACCGAAGTTCATGCTTGCCATGGCTCTGACGGCGGTATTCAGCGCGACTGTGCGGGTGGCCCGGAAGTGGTCCAGAATGAGCAGAAGTCTGTTCAGTTCAGCCGGCGCAGGGAGGAAAGGAAGCGCTCGCGTCTGAGACACGATCGTCTACCGCTGGGCAGCGACAACATTGCGGAGGTGGCGTACGACGGCATCAAAATCGAGGTCCTCTTCGTCCTCCGCACCGCTCAACTGATCAGTTGACACCGGCATATCGATCACGGGGATGTTCGGGTCGTCGAGGAACGCGAGCATTCGCTGTTCTTTCGCCTGCAAACGTGTATGCACGGTTTGATCGATCGTGTCGCGCGTGATCAGGAGGTGGTAGGTCACGTGCTCGTCTTCGCGAAGGCCAACTCGGTGTATGCGGTCTCGGGACTGCATGAATTGACCGGCATTGAAAGTGCGATCGACGTACACCGCGTGGTGACACACCTTATGCAGCGATATTGACTCCGCCGCTGCGCTGGGATTTGCCACTAGGACTCGACAGGGGTCGTGATCGTCGCGAAAGCGGCGTATGTGCGACTCTCGATTATAGTCTTCATCGTCAGCTCCTTCTCTTGGCACGTCGCCGTAGAGTGGGAGAGCTTCAAAGTCCTGGAGGTACGGTAGAAGGGTCTCGATGTTTTGAACGAAATGCGTCCACAGAATGACTCTCTCGCCTTCTGCAATAAGGCGGCGAACCAGCTCAACTGCCGCGAGGAGCTTTGGGGGCACTTCGTAACGCGAGTAGTTCTGGATCAGAGTAACCAGAGGCTGCTCGAGCCCACCCTCTGGCGGCAGCGAGAACTCGGTTGATCGCTCCGCAATCAAAGAAGGATTGGAGGCTGCCTGGAGAAGTCGCACCATCTTTGCCCTTCTCCACTGGCGAAAGAGAACTCTCTCGGGCGGTTGGAGGCCCAGCTCCTGGAGTGTCCTTGCGGAAATGGCCTGGTAGATCCGGCGCTGCACATTCCCCATCGGGATTTCGACCGGTCGAAACCGCGGCTGTGGGAGGCCGAGATCGGATTTCCGAACACGTGTGAAGAGTGACCTCACGCGGCGCCTGGCCTCATTTTCGCCGTCAGGCGTTGCGATCTGATTCCGAAACTGCACTCGATTGCCCAGCAAGTGTTGATGCGGCCAAAGGAATGTGAACTGGGTCCACAGGTCCGCGTAGGTGTTCGGCACTGGTGTGCCCGTGAGGATCACGCGACGCTCAGCTTCTGGTGCAAGGTCCAAGACGGCTTGAGCAATAGCTCCGGCACCTTTGACATAGTGAGATTCGTCAAGCACGAGCATGGTGCGACGCCGTCGCATGAGGCCTGCCAGCTGCTGCTGGTCCCTCACAGCCGTGTGGTAGGTGACGAGAAGAATTTCCGCTTCCTCCCCGTCGCGATACCGGCCGTCGCGCTCGTCAGGTGTCCCGGTCAACCGGACAACTCGGGGTGCGCGGCCAAAACAGATCCGACCTTCTTCCTCCCAGGGCATAAACGAGCTCCCAGGCCCGATCACGAGAAGGCAATCGACGTCATGCCGTTGCCGTAGCTCGTGGAAGGCTGCGAGGACGACAGTGGTCTTTCCTGCCCCCATAACAGAGAAATTCGCCGCGTGCGGCACAGCCAGCAGGTGTCTCACTGGCGTCCACTGATGAGGCATGAGAGCTCGGGCGAAGCCCTCGATTCTCAATTCCTCTGCTGCGTGAGCGTGGATGTCATTCCCTGCAGCAATCGCCTGGGCCAACGCCTGAGCGGCGCCTCGCGTGCGTTGAAGGACTCTTTCTGCATTCTCTTCTAGCTGATACTCGAGCTGCTCGCCGTCCAGGTAGTGGCAGATGTCACCTAGGAGTTCGCCGGGTTGGTCGATGTCGCCGGTTTCGTAGCCGGGTGCCGCGGTGCGAATTCGCAGATTCAGGATCGTTTCGAAGTACGCGCGGTGGACCCCCCCTAAGACGACATGGCCCGGCTCCGCCACTACAGCCAGCGCACCAGCACGCAGGCTGATGACGATCATTAGCGGCCCTGTCGCTGGGAGCAGGCCTTTTCGAGCTCTGCCAACAAGTTACGAAGCGTGGCTATGCGTTTGTGGAGCTTTTTGTTGCGAACGACATCCTTTTTGTGCTTTACCAATGCCTCGATCGCCCGCTCAGCGCGGCTGAGGAGTCTCTCGGGCTTCTTGATGTCCTTCTCAATGTCTACGTACTCCCGCGCGGTATCGAAGCCCTCCACGAGCTCCTGTTTCCTGGCATCGGTCATTTCCTTCTTGGGATCAGGAAGGACCGTCGACTCCAAGTGCTTTCGTGACTCCTCTGTGTTATAGATGTCGCGCAGCCTCCTAATGTCCATATGACCGAATTCATTTGATCGCAGCATTTCGAAAGCAATCAACAGCCACCTGTGCTGGTCTTTCTTGCTTGCTCCGGCCTTCTTGTTCAGCCACCTCATGAACGTCAGGAGGTTGATGAAGTGCTCGACTGTCCGCTGTACGCGAACGTAGTCGTCGGGCTTTTCGATGTAATTCAGAAAGCTATCGATGAGCTTTAGCAGCTCGTCTTTCTCCTTGATCTCTTCTGCTCCGCCCCCTCCGTATAGGCTTGCAGCGATTTCGTCAGGAGCTAGGCCCGCATCCAATCCTTCGCGAATCTTCAGGAGGTCGTTTACTGGGCCGTATACGAGGCGCTTATCTCGCGACAGCTGAAGCCCCGCCTCGATGCGCCAGAGGTCCTTGTGATCGATTTCTGGAGGCAGGATCTGAACGTCGATAGAAGCGAATCTTCCTGTCGGTTCCTCCTTGTGAAGTTCTTGGAGGATTGCCATTCGGCGGTTCCCATTGATCACGTAACCGTCGTGCGTAACGATTCCGGGCTCGGTCTGGCCAACCTTCCGCAGATCCTCCTTCAATACCTCCGTGGCGCTGTCGTCCTGCTGCAGAAGTAGGTTGGTGACGATAATCGCATCCTGGGCGTCTAAGGGATCAAGCTTGCGCTTTAGCTCGCGTTCCTTGGCTCGAAGCTCAGCGGCGAATCGGCCGTTCCGAATGTTGAATGCAAGCAGGCCGAGCGAGAGGCGATACACCGGCATCATTCTCTTCTCGCCGGCAATGACGATAGGAGCGACCCTGAATTCTGACTGGGCCGTCGGTAACTTGGTTGCTGCCTCTATCGCCTTAGCTCTCTCACTGTTAATTGGTGACACGCGATTCGCTCCTCCCGATCAAGCGCTCACAGCCAGTCAGCCGGAGTCCTGGGTGCTAGGCAGACCTTCCAGGGAATCCGTCCTCGTTGCGGGATCCAATAATGGGAATGTTGGCGGGTCACGCCAGTTCCCAGACGCCCCTCGGTGACATCTCTTGCGGCTTCATCACTCCAGAGCGCCTCAGTTTGTTTGCGGCCCACCGAACATCGTACTGCCACGTGAAGAACAGGTCCCCAAGGGCGCGGAGTTCTGGTTCATGGCGTTGCCAGATATGCTTCGAGGCCTCGACGACGCTCGCGCGACCACCGCGCGCCTGTAGGGCTTCTCGCAACCAGTCTACAAAGACTTCTCTCCTTGAACCCATAGCTGTCTCGGAAGTAGGGGGAATGTGTGATGCTCTTCGAGGTGGGGTGACCGTGCCTTACTTGCGCGTCCGGCAACCTTTCCGAGCTCCTTTGTGCGCTGGTGGTCAAACTCAGTTGAGAGGTCGGGGCGGCTACCGCTGGATCCGAATGGCCCGGCCGCCTGATAGAGTCTGCTCAAGGGCATTTGCGATGATTTCATCGGATCGCGTGTTGAGACTCCCACTCTTCGATCATTGCGAGCCGATCGAGGCGCCTGCGAGATGCTTCCCAAGGAGCTGGACGATATCGGCATCATATCGTCGCGGATCGGCCAGCTTCCCGCTCAACGTCCCTTCGAGAAGAGTCTCCAGTGAGCAATTGTGGCGGCTGTGGACTGCTGTCGGTGTCCAACATGCACCTCGGAGGCTGGTGGCTGCGTTGAGGCCGGCGGCCTTCAGCCCAGTCTAGGCAGCGCCGGCCCGCTGTGATAGGGCGTTTTTGCGGCACGGAGGGGTATTTTTGGGGCAGCTGCGAACTCCTAGTCGAACACCGCGAAGCAACAATCTAGAATTCGGGGAGTGTTCGCTCCCAGATGCAAGCCGGTGCGTCGCGACGAGGCTCTGCGGCCTCCACGGGCAGACACCATGCCGTACGGCGTAGCTTTCCAATGGTGCGACCCTACGTTGAACTGCATTGGCGTGCGATGTTGCAATCGCCACTTACGGCGGCGCCCCCGGTGAAATCAGCGTCGAACGCATCGTGCCGGTGTGCTAGACGGCTCCGATGGTGCTCACGAGATACACCTGCGAAGATATGAACCCTATTTCTCACCACCTCTCCAAGTCCCGCTTCGTCGCCGGCACGCAGTGCCACAAGCTCCTTTGGTGGAAAGTCCACGAGCCCAATGCCGTCGAGCTCCAACCCGACAAAGTCCTCCAGGACCGCTTCGACCAGGGAAACCAAGTCACCGCCCTTGCCCGTGATCGCTTCCCCGGGTGGGACGTTGATCGACCTGCCTTACTACGACCGACGAGCGCATCGCCCTCACTCAGAAACTAATTGCAGGGGCACCCCCGCCGTCTTCGAGGCGTCCTTCATTGCCGACAACACTTTTGTCGCGGTGGACGTCTTGAAGCGTCATGACGATGGCTTCCACCTTATCGAGGTGAAGGCAGCCAACTCACAGAAAGAGGAGCACGTACTGGACGCCGCCGTGCAAGTGCACGTGCTCCGTAGGAATGGAATCGACGTCCGTAGCGTCGAGATCATGCACCTCAATAAGGAATTCCGGCACCCTGAAGGTGATCTTTTCGCAAGCACGGACGTGACCGAGGCCATCGAGCCGCTGCTCGGCAAGATCGGGTGGGAGATTGACGCACAGCTGGCAATGCTGAACGGTCCGCTGCCCGACAAGCCGATCGGCCACAACTGCTTCGAGCCGCGCGAGTGCCCCTTCCTGGAGCGCTGCTGGCCCAAAGATGCCGATCACATCATGCGGCTTTACAACGTCGGGCCGAAGAAGGGCTGCGACTACATGCTGACCGGCGTCAACAAGATCTGGGACATCCCGCCGGCCAAGAAACTTCCCGACGCGGCCAAGCGGCAACTCCGCGCCATGAAAGAGAAGCGGCTCATTGTCGAACCGAGTCTCGCCAAAGCGCTCGAGCCGTTCGACGTGAAGCTCGGCTTCCTCGACTTCGAAACGATCCAGCGTGCCGTCCCCGTGTAGCCAGGGATGTGCCCCTGGGAGCAGGCCGCGGCGCAGTTTAGCTATCACGAGCGCCAGAGCGACGGCACCTACACACACGCCCAGTACCTCGCCGAAGGCTCCCACGACGCTCGGCCCGAGCTCGCGCGCGCCATGGTGCAAGCCACCGCCGGCGCCGAGCGGGTCGTGATGTACACGTCGTTCGAAAAGACGCGCATCCGCGGGCTGCAACAGGCGGTGCCGGATCTGAGGCGTGAGCTCGAGGAGCTTGAAGGCAAACTTATCGACCTCCACCCGATCATCCGGGATCACGTTTACCATCCCGATTTTCGCGGCAGTTTCAGTCTCAAGTACGTGCTGACGCCTTTGGTCCCTGAGCTGACCTACGACGATCTCGTGATCGTGGACGGGCTCGTGGCAAGCGTGGAAATCGCCAGACTGTTGTTCGTGGCGCAAAAGATCTCACCGGAGGAGCGAGATCGTGTCAGGAAAGACCTGCTGGATTATTGCGAGCGGGACACGTGGGCGATGGTGAAGCTGTTGGAACGGTTACGTGAGCTGACGACACGCCCTTAAGGGCCGGCCGCCGGTCCGAGCGGGCAAGCTAAGGAGCCTCGAGGATTCAACAATGCCTAGACTCCTTGTAGTTGAAGACAACAAGAAACACATGCGCTGGCTGATTGACGTCCTGCAAAAGAGAGGAGAGGCCCTCGGGTACGAAATTGCGTACCACACCACGAATTGGCGTCGCGCTGGCGACCTGATTAGGACGAAGGCCGCCGAATTCGATGTTCTCGTTACAGACTTGCAGGATACGAAGAGCAGGCGTTTTCGAGGGCTTGGGCTTATCCAGCAAGCGCGGGACAAGGGAAAAGGTGTCATAGCTGTTTCATCGTTCTTGGACGATGAAGCCCACATGCAGGATGTATTGAAGAGCCGCGCGAACTTCTATGTGAAGAAACCGTTTAAGCCCCAATGGCGGACGTGGGAGGAATATGCCGAGGAGTTGCATCGAAGCGCGGAGTTGTCGATGTACTTTGCCCTCCGCCGTTTCTCCGAAGACCAGTCCATAACCGGGGAGCGGGAGAAAGACGTCTTCCTCAGCTATTCAACGAAGGATAAGAAGCTGGCGAGCCAACTCAGGGATGCTCTAAAGGCTCGCAAGGTCAGCTGCTTCATGGCGGGAAAGGACATTCGTGTGGCTGCACCGTGGGAGCCGAGGATCAAGCGGGCGATCATCGGCTCACGACTTGTGCTCCTGCTCATCACCCCGAACTCAAAGGCCAGTCGTTGGGTTTTGGCCGAAGCTGGTGCTGCCTGGGGCTTGAGTAAGCTCATCGTGCCAGCCTTTTACAAAGTACAGTATGCTGAGCTACCTGAGCTGATCACTAAGCATCAGGGTCTGAAGATCGTTGCCGTGAAGAATCGGCGAGAACTGGTATCTGAAATTCGACGCCTCCTTTCCGGAGATACGTGATCTTCACTCGCGATTAGGGCCTTCATCTCGGTGTTCCAGGGCGTTCTAGCGGCACCAAGGGTGGTTTTGCGGCACGGTTAGCTACCGCGAGCGGGACACATGGGCGATGGTGAAGCTGCTGGAACGGCTCAGAGAGTTGGCATCCCCACCCTGAAGGGTGTGCTCGGCATTCACTGTCCTTGAGGACAGCTTTCTTACGTAGCGAAACTGGGCAACGCGGTGACCTCGCAAGTATGCGAAACATCGGCTACCCCCTGCCTCGACGCTCGTGACCCCGCAGACACTCCACGTGACTCCCGCGTGACCGCCCGTGCTTACCGTCGGGTCGCGGGAATGAGCTGTCCCGAGTGCATCTGATTTCTCAACACACCCTGGAGGGCCTATGGCAAGGCGCATGACGTATCACGTGGCGCGGAACCGGGAGAAACGCTGGCAAGTGAGACTGGCGGGGAGCAGTGGCGCAATCAGCACCCACCGCACCCAGGCAGTGGCGATCGACAGCGCCCGAACGTTGGCGAAGGCTCAGGAACTGGGGCAGGTCAAAGTCCACGGGCTCAGCGGCCGGATCCGTACCGAATTCACATACGGAGAGGATCCAAGCCGATTCGAGGGATGACTGCGCTTGAAGGGCGGTGCAGCGTCGGGCCCAACCCTGAGGGTGAGCCCGGTGAGTCACCGCCCTTGAAGCGCAATGCAGCAGCTTCCCCGAACAAATCCACGTAACCGCCCAACCCCATTACGTCACCGCTGCGTTACCAGCACGCACTATCGTCCCTCCGTGCTTGCGGGTCTCTCACACCGCTTCAAGGAGGCGATATGCAACGGGCCAACACCACATGGAATTGGGACGACGGCGAAACCCTGGCCGAGGCGTACGACTTGGAGGCGGGGCTCTCGCAGGTCTTGGGGCAAAGTGTCGAAGAAATCGCGCCGGAAGCCGTACAGGACTGGTTCCATCAAGCAGTCTCGCGCATGTCCGACGTCGAAAGCTTCAGCATCGGGAATGCGCTCCGCGAAGTCGGTAAACAATTCGGCGACGGATCGGAGCTGCGCAAGGTCGTCGGGGGAGTGCTGCCGGTCGTGGGAACGGCCGTGGGAACGATGTATGGCGGCCCGGTCGGCGCCGCCATCGGTGGCCAGATCGGTCAGGTCGCCGGACAGGTGGTAGGAGGAAAGGCGAGCCGGCCCGCAGCGAGCGTTGCACCGGCGCCAGCGGTGGCGACTCCAGCCTATGCGGCGCCCGCGATGAGTCCCGAGCCCACTCCGGCTCCCTTCATGGAACCCGTCGCGACAGCCGCGCCAACGGCGCCGGGGGCTGCAGCCACTCCCGCCGCTGCTCCCACAAAGGATCCCGTCTCGCAGCTGCTGTATTTCGCTCGCCAACCTCACGTGCTTCAGACTCTGCTCAGGATGGCACTCGGCCGGGAGGGCGATGTAACCGTCGGTAGCACACCGATCTCGGGCGACGATGTCATCAATGGCTTCCAACAACTCGCCCTGAAAGCGGCAGCCCGCAGCGGCGGCACCCCTTCAGCAGCCGAAGCCGTGACCCCGGCGTACGAGCTCGACAGCGAGGGACGGTTCCTCGGCGAATCCACTCCAGCCTATCGCGCTCAGTCGCTCCTCGAGCTGCTACAGCGCGCCGACGAGGAACGGCTGTTCTCGGCCGAAGCCTACAGCGAAGCCGTCGACGATTGGAATCCCGAGCTGTAACCCCAAACCCCTGACCAGGAGACTCCCGTGTCCAACGATCCGCAAGCGCTGATTGGCCAGGTCCTCGACCGCGTGTTGGGCGGGGCACCGACCGACAACCCGGCGATCGAATCGGTCGCGACGCAGCTCCAGGAGCTGCTCGGCCTCGGCGCCAACGGCTCGACCCGTGGCGCGTCCCCCAACGGCGCCTCTCACGAGACCGTCGGGCAGGACGACCTGCTGCAAGAAGTGATCAAGCAGAACCGCATGCTCACCCGCCTGCTGAGCGCGTGCGAATGCGGGTCAGAACTCCGCCGTGGCGGAGCGCAGGCAGTTCCGACCAGCCGCCCGGCCCTGCGCCGGCGGCCAGGTCATGGCTTCTAACCAGAAGGAGGAGGTTCCAATGGACGAGCTCGACTTGGGAGAGACACTCTCCTACGACGGCGGCGACGGCGAGGCTTTCAATCCATTCAATCCGTTTTCGAAGCCCCCGCAGTTCGGCCGCATGGTAGTGAAAGAGATCATGGGACGCCACCAGAATCCACCGATCAAGACGGCCATTGGGCGGAATTATCTACCCCAAGCGCAGTCACCGATCGCCAACATGGCGTCGCGCATTCGGGAAGACGTTGTCGCGAATTCCGCGGAGATCCAGGACCTGAAGCAGCAGCTCGTTGCGGCCACCAGCAAGATGGCTGGCGTCCTGAAGACGGCGGACGCACAGCAGTCGGGCGATCAGTTCCAGTACGCGCTCACCACCGCCGCGGTCAACATCACACCGGCTGTAAAAAAGGGCGACTGGGCCCTCGTGATCGCTGAGCTGCTCCCCGTCCTTCAGACGGTCTGGGCGGCGAAGGCTGCGGGCCTCGGCGCAAGCTTTCGCGCGCGGCCGTTTTCGACCATCGCCTATCCCGTGCTGGTAGTGGTAGTGCTCAATTGGTTCCGCGAGAGGCTGCGGCAGAAACCGGGGACGCCGTCGATTGCGGCCCGCCTGTTCCAAGGATTGGGCAAGAAGAAAGTCGATGTGACGCTCAATTCCTCCAATGGGGCGCGGATCTTCTATTCGACCAATGGCAGCGTGGTGACCGAGCGCGACACGCTGTACCTCGCACCGTTCCAGGTCGGGGCCGGCACGCAAGTCCGTGCACGGGCGTTTGTGGACGGCGGCATCGGTAGCGATGAAGCCGTGCAGCAATTCACCAAGTAGGACTTGATGGACCCGGCGCTGTGGGAGCTGCTGCGTGAAACAAGCGCTGGCAACGAAGAGGTCGAGGCCGTCGTGCGCTTGGCTCCAGGCACGACGGCACTCCCCGGCGTGCGCATCATCTCTCGCTTCGGCCCGATCGCAACATGCCGTCTGTCTCGCAATGCCGTCATCGACATCCGGAGCTTGCCGGAAGTCACAAGCTTGAAAGCGCCGCGCTTGCTCGCGCCGGAGCGGTCAATGAGCTCCGTCCGAGATTTGACTCACGCTGTGCGATTGACGAGCGATGAACGTCGCCCCCCCGACCTCACGCCTACGGGTCGCGGTGTCGTCATCGGCCTGGTGGATTTCGGCCTCGATTTCGCCGTGGACGCGCTCCGCAACCGCGACGGCACTACGCGACTGCTCGGGATGTGGGATCAACGTGATACGGCCCCGGATCGGGGCGCTGCATTTCCCTATGGATACGGCGCCATCCACTCGCAGGCCGCGATCAATGCTGCCCTGCGGTCGCGCGATCCCTACGCGATGCTCGGATACCATCCGTCGAGCGCGGATCCTAGCGGGCTCTATGGAGCGCATGCAACCCACGTTGCCGACATCGCTGCCGGTAATGGACGGTCAGGCGGACCCTCGGGAATTGCGCCGGCGGCCTCGCTCGTTTTTGTGCACGCCGCGACGAAGGGAACCGCGGGGCTGGCGAATCTGGGCGATTCCACGCGCGTGATTGAAGCCGTGGACTTCTGCAGGCGTGTCGCGCGCGACCGGCCGCTCGTGTTGTGCCTTTCGATGGGCCGGCATGCCGGTCCGCACGACGGGAGCACCATGGCCGAGCAGTGCCTCGAAGAGTTCGTGGGACGTGGGAGATTACCGGGTCGGGCTGCGGTCCTCTCAGTGGGCAATTACCAGCAGGCGGCCGCGCACGCCAGTGGCACACTCCAGCCGGGCGCAACGCGGACCCTGCGTCTGCGCATCGACCCCGCCGATTCCTCGACGAATGAGATCGAAGCCTGGCACAACGCCGAAGGAATCGCGGCGCGTCTCCAAGCGCCCGACGGCGCGCTGTCGGACTGGGTCGGTGTGGGGCAGGGTGCCGAGGTGCGAAGCGGTGGCCGCGTGCTCGCGCGCTTGTACCACCGGCGGAATGAACCCAATAGCCAGAGTCACGTGCTGAATGCCTTCGTCTACCCCGGCTCGTGGGAAGGCGAGTGGCGGCTCGATCTTCGGCTCCATCCAGCGGCGCCGCGGGACGCCCTGTTCCACGCCTTTGTGGAGCGCGACGATGCGTGCGCGCATTGCCAGAGCCGATTCCATCCCGACGACGTTGATCCGACCTGCACCACTGGAACCTTGGCAAATGGGATCGAACCGATCACGTGTGGGGCGTTCGATGGTCACTCGCCTGATCGATCCATCGCGGGCTTCAGTAGTCAGGGACCGACGCGTGCGGCACCGGGTCGCCCGCCACGACCCAAACCCGACCTCGTTGCGCCCGGCGTCGCCGTGCTCGCCGCACGCTCCACGCCATTCGGCGCACCGCCCGGCAGCGCGGGACTCATTCGCAAGACCGGCACGTCGATGGCTTCACCGCACGTGGCCGGATGCGCAGCGCTGCTCCTCGAGGTCGCGGACGGCAGACTCTGCAATGCCGACCTGCGGGAGCTGATCCTCTCCACCGCGGAACCTGCCGCCGCGTCCCCGGAGCACGCGCAACGTCTGGGTAGCGGCTACCTCGATATCTCGCGGGCTGTCCAGGCGGCAGCCCGACCACGCTCCACAGTCGTACAAATACCGAAGGAGGGAACGATCATGAAAACCGACATCGACGGCCTTGTTCGGCTCGGCGAGCTATTGCTCAGGATGCAGCCGCAGGATGGGACGATGAGTATCGAGAGCGCCGCAGCGAGGGGTTTCGCTGTGCGCCCCGAAACAGCTCGCCAGGCGCTCGACATGCTGGAGGACAACCTGTACCAACGCATTGTGGAAGAGATCTTCAGGTTCGGCCTGCTGCGCGGCGACCGGTCTCGAGACAATCGCATCATCGCGCGGCTCGACGAATACAAGCGGTCCCGCCCTGGACTCGCGTGGCCGCTCGGCGGGCGGCGCCTCGTCCAGCTCCTGGACGAGCTTGGCGTGGATCGCCCCGGCGACGCCTACGGCCAACGAGCGAGGCTCGAAGGCGCGATCACGGAGACTCGCGATATGTTCGACCGCGTCGTCGCAGCACTTCGAGATCGGGGAAGAACCATCGTCCGTTCGGTGCGCTCGAGGGACGGCAATGCGTTGTATGCCGCAGCTGAGCGTGCTGGCAGCGGCGATGCGAATGCGCTGCTCGAAGTGTTTTTCCATCTCAGCGTGGCGTGGCAGGGATTCGCGGCCAGCGTTCGCGGCACTCAGAGCAGCGTGCAGGCAACTCAGCTCTGGCCATTCCGCGACCTCATTCCGGTAACCGTGGGCGGCGGAGTGGAGGGCATGCTGTTTTGGATCGCCTCCCGCCGCGGCCTTTTCGTTCAGTCGCAGTCCACGCAGGAATCGATGCCCACAGAACGACTGACGGAAGTCGCGGGCGATTTCGAGCGCGCCATCCCAATCATCCTCAAAGCAGAAGGTGGGTACGTCAACAACCCCAATGATCCGGGCGGGGAGACCAACTTTGGTATTTCCAAGCGATCGTATCCAGACGTCGACATCAAGAATCTGACGGTCGACCAGGCATCCGCGATCTACCGTTCCGATTACTGGATCGCGGCGCGGTGCGAGGACCTCCCGTGGCCCCTTTCACTGGTGCATTTCGATTGCGCAGTGAATCAGGGGGTCGCACGCGCCGCAAGGCTGCTGCAGCACAGCGTCGGCGTAACCGAAGACGGCGTCATTGGGCCCCAGACCATCGCCGCGGCCGCGGCGCAGCCGCAAGCGGCCGTGCGCTACCTGTTTCACCGACTGCAGTCGTATTGCGAGATCGTGAAAGCGAAACCAACGTCGCTCGAGTTTCTGCGCGCATGGGTACTGCGGATGGTGCACCTTTCTCGGCAAGTGGTTTGACGGCACCGACCAACCCCTCTCCACCAAGCCCTGGAGAGGGGGTTACGTCACGCTTAGGCATTTCTAAGCTGGGTGCGCAGCCGTACGAGGGGTTGAGAATCGAGCTGCGCTTCCTGCTGAATACGTTCCGCTGCAGCCAGCGACCAGTCGAGCATGCGTCGCGCGCCCAACTCGCGCGCGTCCCGCGCCACTGATAGAGCGAGATCGAGCGCCGCCTGATCAGGGGCTACTCGGGACAAGAGATCAACTTGCAACGCGCGGCTTTCAAGATCGTTGCGACCAGCCAGCGCATCGATCGCCCTGCGTTCTAGTATTCGCCGCTCGCCCTTGGTTGTGCATTCCGCTCGGATCACCTCCGCAATCAAGGGCGCCGCAAACGCATAGCGCCGGCCATCGAACTGAATGAGATGGCGTCGCTCGCATGCGGGCAGCGCCTGTTCCACGTCGTGTCTGGATAATTGTGCGACGTCCGCGATCAGTTCGAGGTCCAGCGCCAGCCCGAAAACACTGGCAGCGCTCAGCACTCGGACTTCCGCAGGTGCCAACTCGCCGATACGTACCGCGATCGCGTGCCGAGCGACAACCGGCACGGAGAACGGCAGCGGCGCATCGATCGTCCCGCCTGGCGGTGGCCATGCCACCATATCCTTCTGGAGATTGCCTGGTTTGGCCAACGCTCCGAGCAGTGTAATCGCAAAGAATGGACTTCCGCCTGTCTCGTACGCGAGACGGCGCGTGAGCCGCTCCTGCTCGATCTCGCCGTGGCACCACGGCGCGAGCGCCGCGACCATTTTCGCTAGGTCTTCCTGTGTCAGAGCGGCGAGACGAACGACGAGGCCAGGGATCTCGCGGCCGACTTCGCTTTCCAGCTTGAGCAGCTCAGCTGGAGGATCGCCCACACCCTGCGCTACCGTCAGTAGCAGTGTTACCGAGCTGTCCTTGAGCTTGCCCAGCGCAGCGCCGAGGGCGGCCAACGACGTCCCGTCGGCCCAATGAGCGTCGTCAATAGCGATCGCGAGGGGCTGCTCCTCTGCTGCGGCTCCCAACACGCTCGCCAGCGCGGTCGCCATATCCGCGACGTCCCGCGCTTCTCGTGGTGCAAATCGCTCCGCGAGGTCCGGCGCCAGGCCGGCGATGGTCGCGAGTGCATCTGGACGGGCGCCTGCCAGCCCCCGGAGCGCGCCAACGCCCGCGCCGATTAGGAGTCGCAGCGAGCTCCAGCGGGCATCCTGGTCGTTTTTCACTGGCCGTATTTGCAGTACCTGCGCGCCGTCGAGTGCCAGTCGTTGCGCGCACTCGGCCAGGAGGCGAGAGCGTCCCATTCCCGGAGGGCTGACGATGACCAGGGCCCGAGGTCCCGACCGTGCCGTTGCCTGTGCAATAGCGTCGAATACGTTGCGATGCAGCGGCTCCCGTCCCACGAGCGGAGTCATAAGCGTCGTGACGCTTCCAGCGGGCCGCCATGTCTGGGTGCGAATCCGCTCTGCGAGGGCGGACAGAGCCCGCCCCGGCTGCTCACCGACCTCGCTTTCCAGGCGTTGAGCGAATTCGCGGTAGGCACCGACTGCGATGGCCGAGTCGCCAGCAAGAGCTGCTCCACGCATCAGTAAGCGCACAGCAGGCTCGCTTCGTGGCGACATGGCTAGCGCGCGCCGTGCAAGGTCGGTCGCGGTCGCGAATTCCGTCGCCAGGCGGCGCTCTCCCGCCGCAACGAGTGTTGCGGCCGCGAGGGCATGGTAGCGCTCTCGCTCGCGCGTCATCCAGTCTTCGAACTCCGGTGCGTCTTTGAGGTGGAAGCCCTCGAGAAAATCGCCGCGTAGGAGTGGTAATGCGGCTTCAGGCGCGGTCTCCGCCTGAGCGAGGAAACGGAGGACATCTACGTCGAGCCCGTCGTCGCTCAAGGCGAGGGTGTCGCTTTCGGAGCGGAGACGCTCGTCCCCCAACGCGATCCGTAGCCTATTGATCGCCGTATTCAGCGCTTTACGAGCGCCGCGCTGCGGTTGCTCGGCCCACAAGAGGCCGAGCAGGTGATCACGCGAGCGGCGGTGGGTGGGAGACAGGGCGAGATAGACGAGCAGTGCGACGTGCTTGTGCCAGCGTAATTCGGGCGGCGTTTCGCCGCCAGCGAGACGTGCACAGGGTGGGCCGAAACAGAACAACTCGAGCGGCGTCAGCGCCATATACCTTCGGGAAGCCCCTAGAGCGGCGAAGATAACACGACGCCTGGAGTTCGCTTGCCGGGTCCCCGCCCGTGCTGTAGCGTAGCGACACCCAGCAAGAGGCCGTAGATCGTGGCGCAGGCTATGCAGTTCCCGCACGACGACTTCGGCGATCGCTACGCGATCGAGCGCGAGCTCGGCCACGGCGCCACCGCCACCGTTTATCTCGCCCGTGATCTCAAGTTTGAAGACAAACTGGTGGCGATCAAGGTCTTGTCGGCCGATTTCGCGCTTCCCGTGGCGAGCGAGCGCTTCCTTCGCGAAATCCAGACGACGGCAAAACTGAACCACCCTCATATCGTCACCCTCATCGAGTCTGGCAGAACACGCGGCGCGCCGCGCCGACCTTTCTATGTCATGCGCTATATCGACGGCGAAATCCTGCGCGATGTTATCGCGCGTGGGCCCCTGGCGGTCCCCGACGCGCTGCGGATTGCGCGTCAGGTGGCGAGCGCGTTAGGCCATGCTCACCGTCACGGCGTGATTCATCGCGACATCAAACCCGGCAACATCATGATCGAGGACGGTCACACGTGGGTGACCGACTTTGGCATCGCTCGCGCTATGGCCGCGACGGACGGCCAAACCGTCACCAGCACGGGTGTGACGATCGGCACTCCGGCGTACATGAGTCCCGAGCAAGCGATGGGGCGGGGTGATCTCGATGCGCGCAGTGACATCTACAGCCTGGGCTGCGTGCTGTATGAGATGCTGGCGGGGAAGATGCCGTTCGAAGGACCCGACATTCAGGTCGTACTGCACAAGCATCTGGTCGAACCATTGCCCCCGCTTCGGGAGCTTCGGCCCGATGCTCCCGAGCGCGTGGCGCAATTGCTCGACATCGCGCTCGCGAAGAAGCGTGAGGACCGCTTCTCGACAGCGGTCGAGTTTGCCGAGGCTCTGTCGCTGGAGGGGGCGGGAGCGCTGACGCCGACGCGCACGCAGCCGATCCCAGGCGAGCGGCGCAAGGGCATCAGGTGGAAACCGCGGACGGTGGTGGCCGCGGCCGCGACGTTCGTCGTGGGCGTTCTCGTCGTCGCCGCCTGGGCACTGACACGGCCGACCATGCGCCCGGATCGCTATTTCGTAGCTCCCCGGTGGGAGTATGGAGTGGGCGTAGACGCGTCGTTGAATGCAGGGCGTCTGTTGCAGGATGCGCTCAACGAATGGAACGGTATTCAAGTTGTCGGCGCGCCCGAATCCGGCAGCCCGGAGCGCGTTGGTGCAATGGCTCGCCGGAACGAAGCAGGTTGGTACGTCACCGGCGTCGTATCACGCGTTGGTGACTCACTTCGCGTACGGGCCTCACTCTATGGTACGCGGAGGGATTCGCTCGTACGCGAGCGCTCGGTTAACCTCGCTCCCACTCTTGCGGGCACCGATTCAGCGTTTGCACGGCTGGCCGATCGACTCCTCTTTGACGATACGGTATGGGCTGCGAACGGGGGCAGGTCAGGAACGCGATCCGTGGGCGCCCGGACGGAGTTCGCTCGGGGTTTGTCAGCGGTGCAGGAGTGGTCCCTGGAAAAAGCGGATTCAGCGTTCCGCAGGGCCGGCGAGTCCGATGAGCGATACGCGCAGGCGAGTCTCTGGCTCGCCCAGGTTCGCTATTGGCAGGACCGTGCACCGGCGACCTGGCGATCGAGTATCGAACGTGCGGCCGTAAACCTGGCCGGCCTTTCTTCCGGCGATCAGCTGCTGGCCGCGACACTACTGGCGTTCTCGCAACGAGAAGTAATCCGGGCCTGCAACGGCTGGCGGACCGGCACGAGACAAGAGCCGACCGAATTCGCTGCGTGGTACGGGCTCGCCACTTGCTTGAGCCGCGACGATGCCGTGTTGGCGGACCGACGCAGTGTCTCAGGGTGGAGTTTTCGAACCAGCTACCGGGAAATCAGCAACGCATATCAACAAGCGTTTCGCTTGCTGCCATCGATCCATCGATCTCTCAAGGGCGATTCATACGAGTTCGTGCGGCGCGTGCTCCTGACGAGCAGCAACACCGTGAGATATGGTCATTCACCGAACGATCGGACCACGACCTTCATCGCTCATCCCGGGTGGGACGGCGATAGCCTGGCGCTCGTACCATATCCGCTGCATCGCGAGACCCTGCCGGCGACCCTCGAGCTGGCGCTACGCCACGAACGCGAGCTGTTCCACGAAATCGCCACATCGTGGGTGACGGCATACCCTACGAGCGCAGATGCCCTTGAGGCGTTAGCCCTCTCACTCGACTTACTCGGGGATCCGACGGCCGCGGACACGCTGAGACGCGCGCGTAGTCTCGCCACTACCGACGCGGAGCGCATTCGCGTAGGCACAGCAGAAGTCATATTGCGGCTGCGGTTCTCCGCGCCGCTCGACGTGGCAGGGATCGCCGGCGCTCGCGCCTTTGCAGATTCGATTCTGAACGCTCATGCCGGGCCGGACGCTCCCGAGCCGCTGCTGCTCGCCACCTTGGCGGCGCTGACGGGTAGGGGCGCTCGCGCGGCAGCTTACATGCGCCAGCCGGCGGCGGTGGCGGCGATGCAGATCCCGCCTGCTCTCGCGCAAGCTGCCGGCCCCCTACTGGTTTTCGCGGCTCTCGCTGCGCCAATCGACAGCATTCAGGTGCTGGAGGCGCAGGTTCAGTCGGCGATTTCATTCCTCGCCGATTCGGTTCAGCAAGAGGCCCGCATGATGTGGCTGGGACGCGCCGCCCAGTTGGCGTTTCCGGATTACCGCTTTACCTCACTTTCGAGTCTCAACGGTCAGGGCGACTACATGATCGATGCCCAGGTCGCCTTTCTCGCCAACGACAGCGCTTCCGTCCGCCAGATGTTCGATACGCGACGCGAAAAGCGGCGATTCCTGTCGGCCGGGACCGTGACGCTGGACGCGCTTTATCCGGAGGCGTGGCTGTTGAACGCGATTGGAGAACCGCAGCAGGCGCGCGCGTGGCTCGCTCCTACATTATCGGCTCTTCGGCTCGTGCCAGCGGAAAAACTGAGCGATCCGGTGAATGCCGCAGCTCTTGTTCGGGCAATGGCCTTACAAGCGGAGTTGTTGCGACTCGCGCATGACAGCGCCGGCGCCGCTCGCTGGGAAGGCGTCGTCAGCGAGCTGTGGAAAGGAGCCGACGCATCGCTGCAGCCTCGTGTGTGGCAAATGAAGCGTTCATAAGCAGGGGTTCCTCATCCCGTGCTGGGGAGGTTGGTATGTCAATCCGTGGGCTGCACCGCGTGAGCGTCCTGCAAGGTTGGACGGCGGTTGTCTTACTGGCCGGGCTCGTTGTAGCAGCACGAACGGGATCGCGCGCCGAGCCCCAGGGACTGCCCGCAGATACGGCTGCGGTTGAGAGACCGGAATGCCCACATGATAGTCTCATCGTCAAGCTCATCAGCGAGAAAGGCCGTTTCCTACGGTTAGTCAATTCCATTCCGTTGTCCGACCCGATAAGCGATGTGCCCGAATTTCATGACTGTCAGCGGTTCGTCCGCAGAATCAGTTTCCTGCAGTGGCTCCTGGGAGGGCGGCCCCGAGAACGCTACGATTCCCTGTACGCGATTTTCGCGGCATTCAAGCTGGATACGCTACCGGCGGCCCTGGAAGGAAACGGGGTACCGGTTGCAACGATCTACAGTTACGGTGGAACGTATGAACCGCTCGGAATCAAACCGGGATTCAACTGTTTAGTTCTCTCCGGCACCCCCGGAGCGTGGGTCGCGAAAATGCTGCCTCAGGCGAACTCGGCTGACTCGAGCTGCGAGGGCATGCACATCGATGAATCGGCACCCGGAACACCCCTTACGGTTTTTGAAACCCCAGCACCACCGGTCGGGGATCACGTGCCATTCGACAGCACCAACTATCCGCCTGTTGCTCGATGGGATTGGGATGGTGTGAATCAGTACATCGGAATCGCATGCGGTACGACGTGGTGTGAGATCGGGCCTCCTGGCTTCTCGCCTTCACCGATCTATCAGGGACCCGACATACAGTTTGATGACATACCGGTGCTCGCGGCAACTGTGACACAAAGACGACAGGTAACGAGAATCAAGGGGTGGTATGACGACCAACAACTGGACCGCGCCGGCCCGGAAGGACGGCACATCGTAACCGGAGTCCGCGGTTGGTTATTCCCCAATCCAGAACTCGAAGACGGTTTGCTCGATAGACCGCAAAGCGTGGCAGCCCTGCGAGGCGTATGGGTACACGTCGCGACGGCTTTCTTGAATGGGAATTACAAGGCTAATCTCCGACGCGGTGCCAACAAGATCTACATGTGCCACGAGTCGGCAGGTCAGTTGGGCAGTTGCAAGATGCCGGCCGCGGCAGGCTCGAGTTCTCTAGCAATCCAGATGGCTCAGCTGCCGGTCAGTCCCCCCTTCACACGGCCCTTGAACGCGTGTGACGTTGATCCCACTGATGGTCTCAAACGCTGGTGGAGAATTCAGCCCGAGGCGGGGCCCGCACTCTATGTGTGCGTAAAGCGCAGAGACCATTACAGCGATTTGGAGCACTATCGGGCCCAGCATCAAAATGTACGCGTGTGGATCCCAGCGACGGCTCGTTGGCGTTGGCTCTTGGACGACGCGGGCGCGTGGCATAAATGCGAAACGGGCTGCTGCACCGGACAATAACTGTCGGCAGCAAGGGTGATGAGCCCCGGGGCCATGCCCCGGGGCTATCGGACAGAATTGCCCTCGAAGACTACGGGGTGACCGTCACCTGCCCGGTCATCCCCGTGATCGTGGAACTGGCTCGTGGCAAGCGTGGAAATCGCGAGACTGATGTTCGTCGCGCAAACGATCTCGCCGGAAGAGCGCGATCGTGTCAGAAAAGACCTGTTGAACTACTGCGAGCGGGACACGTGGGCGATGGTGAAGGTGCTCGAGCGGCTGCGGGAATTAGCCAACTAGGGTAGGGAGCCCCGGGGCCACGCCCCTCTGCGCGAGGGCTCAGTACTGCGCGTGCGCCTAGGCGCGAACGACATGCCCGATTGGCCGACTGCAGAGATCGACACTGACGAACAACAACGGCGCCTGAGAGAAACACGCGAGATGCTCGATGAGATGAAACGGAGCGATCCGGGAGGGGATATCACGCTCTAAGCACGAAAGCCGGAGAGCTTTTGCTCCCCGGCGTCCGCCGCCTCACCTCGCCGCCGTTTCACCTCAGTCATCCGAATTACGATAACCGCTCCCTTTCATCCAACTCGGCACTGGCGGCGTGGACACGGGCGCCGGCTTGGAAGCGACTCGCTGGGCCGGAGTCGACGCCGGAGTCGAGGTAGGGAATTTGAAGCTCGCCAGATTTTTGAGAACGCTATCGAGATTGCTGACCTTCATCGGATGCTGCTGCAGCATGGTCGCCAGGGCAGCGGCGAGTTGGTCGATGTGCGCCGATCCGATACGATGTAATTGTTGCCAAATCTCCGATCGACCCACCTGCTGGAAATCTTCGCGCACGAAGATCAGATTGTCGCCGGTATGAAAACGTTCCCAGAGGGTGGCATCCTCCTCCAGCGCCGCCAGCGATAGATAGATGACGAGAGCTGAAAAACGATCGATCTCGTGCCCGTAGTCTTGCTCGCTCCGTTCGGGATGCTGGTAGGCACGGTGGCCGATTTCCGTGGCGTGGCGGCCCTTCAAGGCCGGCACCCACATGCCGTCGTAGTCGACCAACTGGATCGATCCTTCGCGCACCAGGATATTGCCCTGCTGCAAGTCGCCGTGCGCGACCCGAGCGGCTTCGAGGTCGCGAACGAGTGTCACCCATTTTGCCCGCAAGTGCGCGAGAAACCAGGGATAGCGTAGCTGCTTCTCGACATAACTGTGCAGGAGGTCGCCCTCCGCCCATTGCATTTTGACGATCGGGAACCACTTGGAGCCGATTTGGATGCCCTGCTTGAGAAACCGAAACTCCACGTCGTAGCGCAGGCGGACCCTGTGGAGATGTCGGGAGATCGCCTCATAGCGTTCGGCATGGTCGCTGATGGGGCGCAGGAAGCAGCGAATCGCCCAGGTCTTCCTGAATGAGAAGAACCCGCCCGGTTTAATGCCTTTGTAGACCACGGCGTTGGCGCCGGTGGCCGGCTTGGGCATCCCGAACCGATCGAGCTCGAGGGCGACCGCTCGTAATCCTGGGTCAGCAAAAGCCTTCTGCGGGTGCTGAACCGCCTCATGGTATTCGGTCAGGTCCGGCCAGGCCCCCATCGCTATCTCTCCTTCGCTTCAACCGGTGCATCGTGATGAATGACGCGGACCAGGGTAAAGTCGTCGTTGCGCAATCCATGCTTGCGGCCGTAGGCGACCATCGCGGCAAAGTTCTCTGGCGTACTCAGCTTCCGGTACAGCCACGTCCACAATGGTCGCCCGTCTTCCTGCTGTTTCAGCAGCCAGGCGGCCATCGCATCGCTGGCGAGCAGAAGCATGTCTCCATCGCGCAGGCTGCCCTTGCTGATTTGTATCCGTTCGTTCGGTGGTTCGGCGTCCGATCTGGAGCCGATCAGATACGGGCTCATGGTGAATTGCGAAGATCTCTGCAGGGGGAACGCTTTGACCACCCGCATCGCTTTACCGACGTCATCGACCTGCATGAGGCAACTGTCACCAACGGCCAACGCCGTCCACCGGTTCTTGTGAGCGTCAATCTGTACACCGACGAAAGCCGCGAACGCGCCCTGCTGGGCCTTTTCGCTGGCGAACCAGGGGAGCGGCCGGCCCGCCAATCTTCGCCGCCAGAGGCGGCGCGCCGGCTGCAACCGCGCCAAAAACTCTGCCCCGGCGAGCTCACTGCGCACATAGCTTTCGGCCAACAGCACTGCCCATAGCTTGGCGAAACTACTTTCGGTGGCCCCATCGGTCACCGCCACGCGGATGCCGGCCGGGGTGCGAGTGTGCCGATGCGCCCATGCATCTTCGTATTCCTCAATACTGTTGCCCGACTTTGGGCAGCAGAAGGCCTTGATGTCGCACGCGTTGGCCGCCGTGGCGTGGTTCACTGCTGGAGCTGCCCACTGGTCTCAGCGCAGGCGCACATTAGCCGGCCGCGTGCCGATATCGAGAAAATGGATTACGTGCAACGGTTGCGCGTTGAAGATGAATCCGCGCGAGTCTTCCGCGGCCGGCAAACCCAGCTCCGTCGCGCGTGCAACCATAAACGGTGTGAGCGTCGATGAGGCTTCAAAGAGCGCTTTGGCATACTGATCCGGAAGTTTGCTGGCGTCGCCCGGCAACTCGATCGATGGTCCGGCCGTCGACGAAAGATGGATGTTGAAGAGCAACGCCGAACCGTCCTCGCCGCTGACCGCCGTCAACTTACGCGCCGCGGCAACGACATCTCCATCCGTTGCCTCGCCGTCGGTGATGTTGATGACGATCGGCGGAAATCCCTGCGGATGCTCCTGGCACCACGTCTCGACAATCTTGGTTGCGTCCTTGAGCGCGGCGCACATCGGAGTGCCCCCTTTCCCATATGCGTCGAACCAGACTGGAAATTTCACAGTTTGGTCCATCACTCCGCCGGCGCCATCGTCCGACTGCTTTGTTCTTTCTTCGATGCGCAACGGCTTGCCGGCCAATTCACTGATCGGTACCAAAGAGCGCCCGCTCAGTTCACCGCCGAGCGCCGGTTTACAGCTGTCTTCGCTGTAGCCCAGCACGCCGACATGAAAGTAGTCGTAAATAGAGTCCGATTTGGCGCAACGGATGGACAGATTATGAATAAGCTTGTTGAGGATGGTCGCCAGCTCCTCGGCCTTCTTTTTGCCATTGTCGCCGCCGGCAAAAGGGTCCTCCATCGACTCGGACTGGTCGACCAGAAACAGGAAACAGCCCGGGTTCTTACGACTGATTTCGGCCTGGTATGCCATGGTTGTTCTCCACTGTTGGCATCGTTCGTTCTTTTCGGGTTCCAGAGCTTGTTCGTCCGGGCCAGCGCAGGCTGTGACTGTTGTCACCTCATCATGGGGCGCAGCGCTGTAGCAATGACTTGCACTCCTATGCCACCAGCCAGTCGGCTGCGCCTGCGACGCCAAGCAATGATCACCACGCGCCTGCGCGAGGGCTCGGTGCTACGTGTGCCCCTTGGCGCGAACGGAAAGCCCGATTGGTCGAGCGCGGAGATCGACAGGGACGAAGAAGAGCGGCGGTTGAAAGAGGCGAACGACATGCTGGATGAGATGAAGCGGAGCGATCCGGGAGGAGATATCACACTCTAGCCCTGCGCTCGCGCTACGCCTCGGTTCTGGGGGGCTCCACGATCCGTACCGGCAGGATGCCGGCAATTCGGGCGAAATCGGCGCGGTTGTGCGTCATCACCGCGGCGTCGTATGCCCACGCCGTAGCGGCGAGCAACACGTCATTACGCAGCGCGCGCAGCCGTGCCGACCCGAAGACTCGGCGGCGGGCCAGCAAGCCCAGTGTCTGACCCGCCAAAATCCAGGCGGCGGCCGGCGGATTCAGCAGTTTCCCATGGCGCTGTGCCTCAACGAGCAGACGCTCGCAGTACGCCCGGTCGGCCGTGGAGCGCGCACCAGCCCAGAGCTCCTGGATGGTGATCGTCGCAAGAAAGGGAAGTGCGTCACCGCGGTCGCCGAGACTCAAGTCCTCCGGCGCGCGCGCCGACCAGGTGATCCACACGTTCGTGTCGGGGATAACCCTCATCTACGGCGCGGTCGGCGCAAATGGGGCGGTGGGTGGGTCGTCAGCGGCGACCGAAACGTCTTGAAGCTCTTCGGGGCTGAACGGAGGACCTCGAGGAGCCTGCGCTCCCAGACAAGATCGTCGAGCAGCCGGTCGATCACCTCTGTCTCCGTGTCCAGCTTCAGATACTCACGCGCCTGCTTGAGCTTGGCGGCGTCAATGTTCAATGTCTTGCGCACTTTCCGGCCCATCGGCGGAGCCCCCAGTATCGTGTGCGTACAATATGCATACGGTATCCGTATCACGCACCCGGGGACGAGAAAATGCGAACCCGCCCTGTCAACCCGCTATGTGCGTGGAGATTGGGGTAGGGGCGCAGCATGCTGCGCCCCTACAATCCATGCCTCAGCGCGCGGACAACGATTGCGCGGTCACACCCTTCGCCCACATTCTCACTCATGCCGCACCGTCTCTCCAAATCCCGTTTTACGGCGGGCGTCCAGTGCCACAAACTGCTCTGGTGGAAAGTCCACGAGCCGCTCGCGGTCGAGCTGCAACCCAACAAGGTGCTCGAGGACCGCTTCGACCAGGGCCGTCAGGTCGGGGTGCTCGCGCGCGACCGCTTCCCGGGCGGCGTGCTCGTCGATCTGCCCCACGATGCGTATGCTGAGCGCGTCGCGCTCACCCGCAAGCTGATCGACGACGGCGCGCCGGCGATCTTCGAAGCGAGCTTCCTCGCCGACAACACATTCGTCGCGGTCGACGTCCTCACACCTCAGGAGGGTGGCTTCCACCTCACCGAGGTGAAGTCATCGTCCTCACAGAAAGAGGAGCACCTTCCCGACGCCGCGGTGCAGATCCACGTCCTCGAACAGAGCGGCATTCACATCACCGGCGTGGACGTCATGCACCTCAACAAGGAATGCCATTTCCCCGATCTCTCGAATCTCTTCGAGCGCACCGACGTGACCGAGGCAGTCCAGCCCCTCCTCAACAAAGTCGGCTGGGAAATCGACGCGCAGCTCCAGATGCTCGACGGCCCGCTCCCCGACATTCCGATCGGGCTGCAGTGCCACGAGCCGTACAAATGTCCCTTCATGGAGCGCTGCTGGCCCAAAGATCCCGATCACATCATGCGGCTGTACAACATCGGGCCGAAAAAGGGGTGTGACTTCCTGGTCACCGGCGTGAACCGGATCTCAGACCTTCCCGCCACCCAGAAGCTCAACGTCACGCAGAAGCGCCAGATCCGCGCGATGAAAGAGGGCCACATCATCGTCGAACCGAGCCTCGGGAAAGCATTGGAAGCCTTTGACGGGAGACTAGGCTTTCTTGACTTCGAGACGATCGTACGCGCCGTCCCCGTTTGGCCGGGCATGGTGCCGTGGGAGCAGGCGCCAGCGCAGTTCAGCTATCACGAAGCGAACGGCGACGGGACGTACACGCACGCCGAGTACCTGGCGGAGGGACCGAAGGACTGCCGGCCGGAGCTGGCTCGTCACATGGTCGAAGCCAGCAAGAACGCCGAGAAGGTGGCCACGTACTCATCCTTCGAGAAGACGCGGATCCGGGGACTGCAGGAAGCGGTGCCGGAATTGCGCGCTGAACTGGAGGCGCTTGAGGGGAAGTTGGTGGATTTATTGCCCGTGGTGCGGGAGAATGTTTACCACCCGGAGTTCCTCGGCAGCTTCAGCCTCAAGTACGTGCTGCACCCGCTCGTCCCGGAGCTGACCTACGACGATCTCGTGATCGTGGACGGGCTCGTCGCCAGCGTGGAAATCGCTCGGCTCCTCTTTGTAGCAGGCAAGATTCCGCAGGAGGAGCACGATCGTGTGCGGCAGGACCTGCTGAACTACTGCGAACGGGACACGTGGGCGATGGTGAAGGTGTTGGAAAGGCTGAGGGAATTGGCTCGGGGTTAGCGGAGTTCCCCCTCTCTAGAATGGAGAGGGGGTCAGGGGGTGAGGACCAATATCGCCGCGGGTGCCGGGCCGGCGTCGACGAGCTGCTTCGTGACGGGTTCGACACGGAAGTTGAGGCCCTCCAGAGTGCGGGAGCCCAGCAGGGTAAGGTCGCCCGGTTCGCCGAACACGACATCGTCCCCCGTTCGCTTTCCTGCCACGGTGATCACGACGATGCCAGTCCAGCGCTCGAGCACGGTCCCGTTCGCCTGGCGGAACCGCCACTGATTATTGCGCTCGACACCTAAGGATTCGAGCACCTCGGCCGGTACCCAACTCAACTCGGCACGGGTGTCGACCAGGACAGACCTGAGCGTGCGTCTTTGGCCCGGCCTGGCCGGGTTCTCAATCTCGATGTCAACGCGAAACGTCCCCATGTCGTTTGGCATCGTAGCTCCTGAAGGCACGCCGAGTAGTACCCTATCGTTGCGGGTCGTGTCAATAGTTCTGGTCCCGTATTACGGGAATCCGTCGGCTGAAGCGGGTTAGCGGAACAGCTTGAGCATTCCCAGGATGATCGCTGCGCTCGCGACTCCCTGCGACATGAAGTACCAGAAGAAACGCTTCGTCATCCGCTTCTCGAATTGGTCGAGCCTGGACGCCATGCCTACGAACCCCCATCTAACCTGCGCGCTGAGGAAGCCTCGCGGGGTCGCCCCTAACTCTCCGAGCTTCGCGTCAATGCTGGCTGTTAGCTCGTCGAACAGCCGGTCGAGCTTGGCTTCCAAGCGCGCGTAGTTGCGCTCGTTCAGCTCGCGCAGTTCAGGCAGGGAAGGGGCATCCACGGGTTTGAATTTAACCGCCGGCTGAAGCCGCGGCTCGGCCACTTCGCTAGCCCTTAAGGGCTGACGCCTTCGCCGAACCGGCCGTTCAGGGCACGGAAACACAAAAGCCGGCGAGCTCTCGCTCTAGCGATCCTGGCAATCCCGAAGGCCAAGACGAGTGACCCCACACGGCGTGCGTGCTGTCTGGCGTGTCGCCGAGGCGCGGTCTACGTTGGACATCAGTGAGTGACGCCACAGACGCAGCAGGCGCAGGAGTGGTCGCCAGTAATATCAGCGACCGCCGCTTGTTCTATTGGTCCCTGACCTCCGCGCTCGCCGGCTTCCTGTTCGGCTTCGATACCGTCGTGATCTCGGGCGCCGAGCAAACGATCCAGCATCTCTGGAACCTGAGCGCCGGAGTGCACGGCATCGCCATGGGCGCCGCCCTCTACGGTACCGTGCTCGGCTCTCTCGCGGGCTCCTGGCCCGCCGATCGCTTCGGCCGCCGGCCCACCCTGCTCGCCATCGGCGTCCTGTTCCTCGCCTCGGCCATCGGCAGCGCGCTAGCCCCGAACGTCACCTTCTTCATCGCCGCACGATTCGTCGGCGGCCTCGGCATCGGCGTCAGTACGGTCGCGGCGCCGATGTACATCTCCGAGATCGCGCCACCCGAGCGGCGCGGACGGCTCGCGGCGCTGTTCCAGCTCAACATCGTGCTCGGGATCGTGATCGCGTTCGCGTCGAACGCCATCGTGGCGCGGATCGTGGCGGGTCCCGATGCCTGGCGCTGGATGCTCGGTGTGGCGGCCGCGCCGTCGCTCGTCTACTCGCTGATGTGTCTCGGTCTGCCGGAAAGCCCGCGCTGGCTGCGCATGCGCGCAGAGGGGGTGATGACCGATCGCACAGCGACGGGGGGGGGCTTCTGGACCTGGCGGCTCCGCGTGCCGATCGCGCTCGCCTTCCTGGTCGCGTTCTTCAACCAGCTCTCAGGGATCAACGCCATCCTCTATTTCGCGCCGCGCATCTTCGCCCTGACGGGCCTCGGCGAGCAGGCGGCGCTGCTGCAGTCTATCGGTATAGGTGTCACGAACCTCCTGTTCACCTTCGTGGGGCTATGGTTGATCGACCGACTGGGCCGGCGTACGCTGCTGCTCATCGGCTCGATCGGCTACATCCTCTCCCTCGGCGCGTGCGCCTGGGCGTTCTACACACACCACGAGTCGATCGTCCCGGCCTGCATCTTCGCCTTCATCGCGGCGCACGCCGTCGGCCAAGGCACGGTCATCTGGGTGCTCATCTCCGAGATCTTCCCGAACCGCTACCGCGCGGTGGGCCAGTCGCTGGGCAGCGCGACTCACTGGGTGTTCGCCGCGCTACTCACCACGATGTTTCCTCTCATGGTCAGCGCCTTCCACCCCGGCACCATCTTCCTATTCTTCTGCGGCATGATGGCGCTGCAGCTCGTCTGGGTGCTGACGATGGTCCCGGAAACCAAGGGCGTGCCACTCGAGGAGATCCAACGCCGGCTCGGCCTCTGATCGTTGGCGCGGGCGAAGTGCTGTGGGACCTGTTTCCCGAGGGCGACCACTTCGGTGGCGCGCCCGCGAATGTGGCCGTGCACGCGGCAGGGCTCGGCGCTGAAGCATTGATGATCAGCGCTGTGGGCAAGGACGCGCGCGGGGACGAAGCACTGCAGCGCCTTGCTGCTCTCGGTGTGGACTGCAGCGCCGTCGCACGGTTGGCCGACCACCCGACCGGCGTCGTGCGCGTCCGTGTCGATGCGGCGGGACTGCCGAGTTACGACATCGCGGTGGGAAGTGCATGGGACTTCATTCCGTGGACAGCGCCGGTCGAACGCGCGGCACAGCGCGCTGACGCGATCTGTTTCGGCACACTCG